>Ga0256833_1002690_pt1 | contig 12369 bp, 11 predicted proteins | sample 356284metaG_FD_190535 | JGI IMG/M metagenome (GOLD analysis project Ga0256833, IMG submission 190535) | Hydrothermal vent microbial communities from Mid Atlantic Ridge, Atlantic Ocean - 356-284 | ecosystem: Environmental > Aquatic > Marine > Hydrothermal vents | place: Atlantic Ocean: Mid...
ATCCGCTTTAGCCTGCTTTCTTCCCTTACGGGAAATGTGTAGAATCCGTTCCCTTTGAACCGAACTTTTGCAAGCACAAGTTGTGTCCAGTCTGCCCGTCCCTTAAGCGGACTTCCAAGGGTTGCCTTAACAACTTTTGGAAAAGGCTCAGTAATGCCAATAAGCCTAAGTACAGATGAAAGAGCAACAAACAAGAAGGCTACAAAATTGGATGGAGGACCCCCGGGAAGGTTAAAGATGAGCCTTTTGCCCAAGGTTCCCATGCAAACCCCCTTGCCAGGTCCCATTCTTACCCTTTTGAAACAGAAACTGACTCCAAGCCTTTCAAAGATCTTCACCACAAGGTCCCTTTCCCCGTCAAGCACGCCACCACTTGTAATAATCACGTCAAATTTTTCCAAACAATGGGAAAGAAGCCTCTCAAGGGCCTTTGGCTCATCCTTACAAAGCATGGCCCTTGCCTCAACGCCTATTCCCTTTAGCGAGGAGACAATGGTGGCCCTGTTTGATGGGAAAATCTTGTAGGATTCATTGAGCCTTCCTTCCTCAGCAAGTTCACTTCCTGTTGCAACAATCGCCACCCTTGGAATGGAAAAGACCTTGACCCTCGTAAGCCCGGCACCTGTCAAAAGGCCGATTAATCCCGGGGTTAGCCTTATCCCCTTTGGAAGTAACACCTCACCCTTTGAGACATCAGAGCCTTTTAGCAAAATGTTTCTTCCTTCCGTGGTGGGAGCTAAGCAGGAAACGGCTCCATCACCTTCCTCACTTGCAAGCTCCTGGGGAAGCACTGCATCTGCGCCATCAGGAACCCTTGCCCCTGTCATCACCTTGATGGCCTCACCTTCCCCTATTGACAAGGAAGCTTGACCACCTGCGCATAGGCTTCCCCTAACGGCAAGCCTTACTGGCCTTTTGTGGGATGCTTGCTCAATGTCCCTGGCCCTTAGTGCAAAGCCATCTTTCAAGGATGAATCTATGGGAGGAGAATCCACAAGGGCAATAACGTCTTCAGACAGGACCCTTCCGAGACCGTTTGAGACATCTATCTCCTGTGTTCCAAGGGGCTGTACTTTTAATACAGCTGCCCTTGCCTCTTTAAAGGATATCATTGAACGATTTGTTACCATAGATGTTATAGGTCAGCAGACCACTTGGTTCCAGAAGGGGTGTCTTTCAGGATAATGCCTTTTTTTGAAAGACTATCTCTTATTTCGTCTGCCCTTTTCCAGTCTTTTTGTCTTCTCGCCTCATTCCTTTCTGACAAAAGTGTTTCAAGTTCATCCAGGCTTAGCCCAGAGGCAGAGAGGGCATCCATGTTCCTTTTGGCAATATATTCTTCTGGTGTTTGAGAAAGTATGCCAAATATCTTGGAAACAGAAAAAAGCTCTTTTACGCATTCGTCCATAACGTCCTTATAGAGGGCTGAAGGCTTCTTCCTTGCAGACTCAACCACTCGATTTAGTGACCTTACTGCCTCAAAGAAACTGCCCAAGGCCTTGGCAGTATTGAAATCGTCTGCCATTGCCATTTCAACCTTTTCAGAAAGGGTCTTTATAAAGGCAACCGTCTCCTTTACATGCTCTGGCAAAGGTCTCTGTTTCTTTATTGCCATTGACGCCACCTCGTTTGCCTCATACACCGCCTTGTAACAACGATCCAGGGCAGAGGTTGCTTCCCTAAGGCTTTCAGGTGAATAGTCAAGAGGGCTTCTATAATGTTTTGAAAGGAGAAAAAGCCGCAAGGCCTCTGGATGGTACTGGCTCAGGATGTCCTTAATGGTAATGAAGTTTCCAAGGGACTTTGACATCTTTTCTCCCTTTATGGTTACAAAACCGTTGTGGACCCAGTATCTTACAAACTGCTTACCTGTTGCAGCCTCTGACTGGGCAATCTCGTTTTCATGGTGGGGAAAGGCAAGGTCCAGCCCGCCTCCATGGATGTCAAAGGTCTCACCGAGATACTTCATACTCATGGCTGAACACTCTATGTGCCATCCAGGCCTACCCAAGCCCCAAGGGCTTTCCCAACTTGGCTCACCAGGCTTTGCACTCTTCCACAAGGCAAAATCAAGGGGGTCTGCCTTCTTCTCGCCTGGCACTATCCTGGCACCAGCCATGAGTTCCTCCAGGTTTCTGCCTGACAGCATGCCGTAACGGGGAAATTTCCTAACAGAGAAATATACGTCACCACCTGATTCATAGGCAAAACCCTTTTTTATAAGCCTTTCAATCAGGGCTATAATGTCGGCAATGTGCTCAGTGGCCCTTGGCTCTATATCAGCCCGCAACACCCCTAGGGCATCCATGTCTTGATAGAAATGGTCAATCTCCCGTTCTGCAAGCTCCTTGGTGGAAATACCTTCTTCGTTGGCCCTATTTATGATTTTGTCATCTATGTCAGTGAAATTTCTGACAAATGTAACTCTATAGCCTATTTTACGCAAAAAACGCACTATTACATCAAAAACTACTGCACTTCTTGCATGGCCAATATGACACCTGTCATAGGCTGTGATTCCGCATACGTAAATCCCTACCTGCCCTTCATTTATAGGCTCAAAAGGCTCCTTTTTTCTCTTTAGGGTGTTGTACACCATAAGGTTCATTGGCGTCAGACCTTTCACCGTCATTTTTTTTGAGGATTCTTAACATGAAATACCATTTTTTAGAAAGTTATTTCTTGGGCATATGCCACGGCTTGAAACACTTGACAACCACGTATCAGACTACTATATATTCCATAATAGCTTCCGCAGATTACTATATATTGTATTGTTTTTGTTGGACTCATTTACAAACAAAACAACGGGAGGAGATATAAAATGGAGATAGAGCTTCCCAGGACATCCCTGCCCCTATCTAACAACGCCCTTGTGGTCCTCGCCAGGCGATACCTTAAAAAGGATGAGCTTGGCCAGGTTGTGGAGACTCCAGAAGATATGTTTTCCAGAGTGGCAAAGGCCATTGCCAAACCTGACAGGAAATATGACAAAAATGCAGACCTCAAGGCCCTTGAACAACGATTCTACAACATGATGACAAGCTTTAAGTTTATGCCAAACAGCCCTACCCTTATGAACGCAGGACGTGTCCTTGGGCAACTTTCTGCATGTTTTGTCCTACCAATAGAAGATTCCATCGAAAGCATCTTCGAGGCGGTCAAGCACACGGCAATGATCCACAAAAGCGGTGGCGGCACCGGCTTTTCTTTTTCAAGGATCCGCCCGGAAGGCGACATCGTCAAGACCACCCACGGTGTTGCCAGCGGGCCCATATCCTTCATGACAATTTTCGATGTGGCAACAGAGACCATAAAACAGGGAGGAACAAGACGTGGTGCCAACATGGGCATCCTTCGTATAGATCATCCTGACATTGAAAAGTTCATTAGATGCAAGACCCAAACCGATAGGCTGAACAACTTCAATATCTCCGTTGCCCTGTCTGAAAGATTTATGACAGCTGTGCACAACGGCGAAAGCTTCCCTCTCATAAATCCACGCACGGGTCTTGAGGTGAGGAGGCTTCCAGCAGACCAGGTATTTTCTGAAATAGTTGAAGCTGCATGGGAAAGCGGAGAACCTGGCATAATATTCATTGACAGAATCAATAAATACAACCCAACGCCCAATCTTGGTGAAATAGAAAGCACAAATCCATGTGGCGAACAGCCCTTGCTGCCTTATGAATCGTGCAATCTTGGCTCCATCAACCTTGGGAAGTTCGTAAGTAAGGATGGAACCATAGATTTTGATGATCTTAAAGAGACCATCTGGGATGCAGTCCATTTCCTTGACAATGTCATCGACGCAAACAAATTTCCTCTGAAAGAGATCGAACGAATGACCAAGAAGACGAGAAAGATCGGTCTTGGTGTCATGGGATTTGCAGACATGCTGATTGCAATGAAGATCCCCTACAATTCAAAGGAAGCGGTTGAGGTGGCCAGAAAAGTCATGGGATTTATTGATGAAGAATCCAAGATGGCCTCTGCAGAACTTGCCAAGAAAAGGGGCAATTTCCCAGCATATGAAGGAAGCATCTATGACTCGAAAAAGACCCCTTTCATGAGAAATGCTACCACTACAACCATAGCTCCTACAGGCACAATAAGCATAATTGCCGGGGCATCCAGCGGCATAGAACCGCTTTTTGCAATCAGCTACATAAGAAAGGTCTTAGATGGCAGCGAGCTGGTGGAGGCACATCCTCAGTTCGTCAAGGAGATGAAGGAAAGAGGGCTCTTTTCTACAGAACTTATGGAAAGGATTGCCTCAAGCGGTTCCATCCAAGACTTCAAAGAGATACCTAAGGAGCTGAAAAGGATATACGTAACGTCCATGGATGTTTCACCTGAAGATCATATTGCCATTCAGGCTGCCTTTCAGGAGCACACAGACAATGCAGTTTCAAAGACCATAAACTTTCCTCAAGATGCAAGCGTTGAAGATGTGAAAAAGGCATATATTCTTGCGTGGAAAAAGGGGCTTAAGGGACTTACCATCTATCGATACGGCAGCAGACCTGTGCAGGTATTGAATCTCAAGGAAAAGAAGAAAGAGAAGACAAGGGAAGCAAAAGAGGCCCCAAATGGAAAGATTGCGCCAAGGCCAAGGCCTCGCAGAACCAGGGGCATCACGGAAAGGGTACGAACCGGCTGCGGAAACCTGTATGTCACCATAAACTGGGATGATGATGACTTTTGTGAGGTGTTTGCACAGATGGGAAAGGCTGGAGGCTGTGCTGCATGTCAGATAGAGGCTGAGACAAGGCTGATCTCTTTGGCCCTACGCTCCGGGGTAAGCCCAAAGGCCATAATAAAGCAGCTTTCCGGAATAAGGTGTCCATCGCCAAGCTGGGATGAGGGGGAACAGGTGCTGTCTTGTCCGGACGGGGTGGCAAAGGTTCTGGCTGAAGCGGCAGACATCGAGATAGAAAGGCAGCAACCAAATGTGATGAACTGTCCTGACTGCGGGGCCACCCTCGATTTTGAGGAAGGCTGTGCCCTTTGCAGGTCTTGCGGATATTCAAAGTGTAGCTAAATCTCAATCAGACTAATGCGGCAGGATAATGGATACTCCAAGGCTCCTGCCGCATAGAATCAACCCTTTTGCCCGCCCCAGATCAATCTTCCTGTTTGGTCAAACCAGTCGTTGCCATCTCCGCCAGCGCGTACCACGTCTGATGCATTCAGATACTCATCAAGGGTAGAAACATTCCTGTCTATCTTTCCAAAGGTGCCAACAAGGACATCCTTGGCAATGTTTTTTCCCGCCTTTTGGCCACCTCCTCTGTTTGGCCCCATCTGTCTTATCAACGATGCACCCTTTCCTATTCCCATTATGTGCTGGTCACCTTTAAATATGTGCACCTCCTGTATCAAACCATCATCTGGGGCCTTAATGACCACGCTGGTATCATCAAGTAGTTTCAATGTGGTAAGGAGGTGGGACTTTTTAAGGTCGCTAAACTCCCCGTTGACCCTTCCTTTTTCATCTGAAAGATCTACGTGTGGATCACCCCATATGGTAGTGGAAAGTTGTGAAAGTTTGTCCCATATTCTTAAAGACGTCGATGACATAAAGGATATTAGATACCTGCCAGTATCTACCGTTTTCTCATCAAGCCTTTTAAGATCCTTGGAAAAAGGAACGTAATCAATATGTCTTATCTCTTTTTGTTCCAGATGAAACTCAAGGTGAAACGCTGTCTTGATAACGCTGCCTTTCCATTTCACAACGCCTGAATAGTCCAGGCTGAAGTCCATGGTTAGATCCTTTTCCTCATGATATTTTAATCCATCCACCCGTATATCATTACTATCTAAGGCCTTCCCGAACAGCTTTTCTATTATGATTTTTTTCAACATCTCATCCGGATCGAGATTTTCAGGATCTGTGGGATCTATTTCTTCCTCAAAGGACTTCACCATGGCATCAAGATCCTGAAGGGCGTGTTTCAAGGTCCCAATGTCAAAGACAGGCCCCTTTGCATCAGGCATAAAGGTGTTACTGTCTGAGCCCGTCTTTAGGATACCAGCCCTTGAATAGGTGGCAGAAAAGCTGAAGGAGAAAGAGGTCTTTCGGTAAAGGGAGATGGAAACATTGTCACCACTTAAGGCAGAACGAGCTGTTTGCCCTTCATCAGCGGGTGAATTTTCAGGATTAGATGAGATGTTTTGATGAATTTTGTTGTAAAGGATGTTATCTTTCTCATGGTTTAAAAAGAGCAGGTCATTAGACGGATTGATACTGTTCATCTTTGCCCTCCATGGCCCAAAGAAGATTTCGGAGCAGGCCTTTCCGTGGCCTATTGGCTCCCTGTTGTTTGCCTTTATATAATCAATCGGTACTTCATGTTTTCAGCTTCAAAAATGGCAACTGAAACAAACGGGAAAAACCATAAGGACAAGTGTGGTAGATGCGGGGCATGTCTTAGTTTTTGCCCGGTTTACAAGGTCCTTTCAGTTGAACGGTATTCACCAAGAGGGAAAAACTTTCTTATCCGTTCATCCAAGGTGAAAAAACATCAAGGCCTAATAAGGGAAACCATTACTGCTTGCCTTCAATGTGGCGCCTGTTCAAGCCTTTGTGGCTCAAGGGCAGATGTTTCAGCCCTAATACGAACCGAGAGAGAAAATGACCCATATTTCAGGTCCATTCCGAGGCAGTTTTTTGGAGCCTTTGAGAAAATGGGGCCAAATGTGGCAAGGGGTGTCATCCAGATTACAAGCAAGGCTCTTCCCCTAATTAAAGACATGGGAAAAAGGATCAAACCTGCAAAAAAATCCTTTCTGCCAAACCTTGCCCATTACAGAAGGAAATTTCCTGGCACTGCATTTACTTTCCTGAACAAAGATCTTAAAAGGCCAAGGATCTTCTTTTTTACAGGGTGTGTCCAGAATTTCATATATCCTGAGACCGCCTCAAAAATAGCTGCCCTTTTTGGATGGGAACTGACCATTTCCAAAGACCAGTTCTGCTGCGGGCTGCCGGCTTACAGCCAAGGGGCACTATCTGAAGCAAGGGCCTTTGCCAAAAGAAACCTTCATGTCATGCAGGAGAAAAGATACGACATCATAATCACAGGTTGTGCATCATGTGCCTATATGATAAAGAGGTGGCCACAGCTTTTCCCCAAAACCAGTCCTTCATTCCCAAAGGCCTTAGAGACCTCGAAAAAGGTTATGGAGTTAAGCGAGTTCTTGCACGACTTTGGCCCAAAATCCTTGCGGCAACAATCTGGGAAGAGACAAATTATACTCCAGATCCCCTGTCATCAACGCTATGGTCTTCAAACTGAAAAGGCCTTGATGGATCTTGGACGTAGATACTGGGGCATAGAGGACTCATCTGCCATCCTTGAGTGTTGCGGCCTTGGAGGCACCTTCTCCATCCTGAACAAGGATATATCAAAAAAAATATTTGAATCAAATATTACAAGCAAAATAGAATCTATTTCCTCAAATCGCCCTGCGGTAATTTTGACCACATGTTCAGGCTGCCTTTTGAGACTCAAACACGGTGTAGAAGATATCAAGGCCATGGATGTGACTGCATGCCACTTAGTTGATTTGCTGGTGGCAGAAGGGACAGCTTAGAGATGAAGGAGATAAAAGATCACTATTTTTTTAAGGCAAAGAAAGAAGGATATCCTGCAAGATCTGTTTACAAGCTAATTGAGGCCCAGAAACGTTTCAGATTCATCAAGGCCGGGGACAGAATACTTGATCTTGGCGCATCTCCTGGATCATGGAGCAAATATGCAGCAAAGAGTGTTGGGAAAAGGGGACTGGTGGTTGCCGTTGATCTTCATGGCCTTAAGGTCTCAGCCGACAATATCTTTTTTTTCAAAAAAAGTATCTTTGATGAAGACATTGAAGATATCTTAGGAAGGTACACACCCTTTGACGTGGTGCTTTCAGACATGGCTCCAAAGACAAGCGGAAGAAGGGATATAGATCATTACAGGTCTATAGAGCTTGCCACTTCTGCCCTTGAGATTGCAAGCAGGTTTCTTAAAAAAGGGGGAAGCCTCTACTGCAAGTTTTACGACGGGGAAGACTTTGTGGAGCTTAGGAAAAAGGCCCAGGAGGTCTTTGGTTCCGTCAAGGTGTTTAAGCCAAAAAGCTCCCGGTCAGAAAGCGTTGAGAAGTTTCTTTTCTGCACCAAGAAGAAACAGTGAAAATATGGCAGGTCTTTACATTCACATTCCCTTTTGCAAAAAGAGGTGTTCTTACTGTTCCTTTATCTCTTATGAACACAAGGCCCATCTCATAAGAAGATATCTTGATGCCATCAAGAAGGAGGCAAGGATCGTTTCCAACCTTGACCTTTTAGATGGCCTCACCTTTGACACCCTTTACATTGGCGGTGGTACCCCTTCCCTCATCCCACCAAGGCAACTTGCCAAACTCATGGATTATCTTTTTTCCGTCTTGCCAATGGCAACAAATAGGCAGATTGAGATGACCCTCGAATGCAATCCAGAATCTGTTACAAGAGATCTTATTGAGACGGCAAAAGATGTTGGCGTAAACCGTATAAGTCTTGGAGTGCAGGATCTGACAAAAGAGGGGCTCACTCTTCTTGGAAGGATCCATTCCACAGACCATGTGAATAAGGCAGCAGAGATTGTAAGAAGTGCTGGCATTGGCAACCTGTCTGTGGACCTCATATACTGCCTGCCAGGCCAAGACCCAGACTGGCTAATCAAAACACTGAATCGCATCTTGACCCTTACTCCAAGCCATATCTCTGCTTATGAGCTGAGCCTTGAACCAGACACACCGCTATGGCGTCTTCACAAGAAAAAACGTATCAAACTTCCTGATGACGAGCTTCGTTACTTACTGACCAAAAGGCTTGAGGATTACCTTGGCTCCCAAGGCTTTTTTCAGTACGAGATATCCAATTTCGCTAAGACCGGATTTCAGTGCAGACACAACAAAAACTACTGGAGGTGCGGGGATTACCTTGGCCTTGGCTGTTCGGCTGTCTCTTACCTTCATGGCAAAAGAGACTTCAATACCAAAAAGTTGGAAACATACATAAAAATGTTGGATAATGGGAAAAGACCAGTGGTGGAATCAGAACATCTTGAGGAGGAAAAAAGATTCAGGGAGGCCTTTGTAATAGGGCTTCGTATGACACAAGGGATAAATGCCAAAGAACTTGAAAAACGCTTTGGTGTTGACCCCTTTTATTATTATTCTTCACTCCTTGAAAAAATGAAACGAAATGGGGTCATGAAGCTTGACAAGGCCTCAGGAACCATAAGACTTACTGAGCGGGGCAGGGACGTCTCAAACTTTGTCCTTGGCTACTTTGTATGAAACGGCCATTCTTGTGCATTTTTTCAGCCCTTTGCCTTTTAACTGCTGGAGGATGCAGCGGTGTTGGAAAAAGGTATGCAAATATATGCAGCCCTGACGTAAAAATACTTCGTTATCACACCTTAAAATATTATGAAGACATAGGCATCTTCACCCAAAGACTGTATGCCAAAAATCCACGTTATGAACCGGACCCTAAGGTTAGAAAAGAAAAGATAAAGACAATACTTGGCCAAAAAGGTGGTTTCAGCCTTGGTACAAAACTCTCGTTGTCCCTTTCCCACGAGCTTCTCACACAGGCATTTTCGCCCTCTCCCCCTTTAAAGGACAGGGTCTTGCTCCTTGCCCTTGGACTCAAAAAAGGGATAGATGAAGCATACTCGACTTCTGGCGGGCCTTTTTTGACAGGCTGCCAAATTGATATATCAAGGCTTAAACGACTCTATCAAAATCTTCTCCAGGTCAGTTGGAGACTAAAAACCTACAAGGATTCAAAAGGAAGGCCTCTTTTTATCACAAATGAGGCAACAGAAAATGGCTATATAAACATGGGTTTTGAGGTTATACTGACACGGATGTTGACTCGAATTCAGGATGATATTTATCTTAGAGGTGGACTTGAGGGAAACCTCACCTTCAGGCTTGGAACGATATTTTTGTCCATTTTGTGATTTTATCCAGTATAAAAAGGAGTAAACCATGTCCCAAGGACCAGAATCATATCTTGACGATTCCAGACAGCTTACAGATGACAGCACCTTTTGTTTTTCTTGCACACCAGACAGGAAATGCTTTACCAGGTGTTGTTACGACATAAATCTCGTGCTAATGCCCTATGACATACTGAAACTAAAAAATAGGCTAGGTATTACCTCAGGCGATTTCCTGAAACGGTACACATCTGTCCATGTAGGATTTGGCTCTGGCCTTCCTGTGGTAGTTCTCAAGATGGATGGGCCATATCTTAAATGTCCCTTCCTTGAAGAGGGAAAGGGTTGCACTGTGTACGACGCCAGGCCTGGGGCCTGTCGCACCTATCCCCTTGCAAGGATGGCCAAAAGGACCAAAGACACTGATAAGGTGGAAGAGTTCTATTACGTCGTAAGAGAGCCAGACTGCCATGGATTCAGAGACGGCAAGGAGTGGACAGTTCGCCAGTGGAAAGAAAACGAGGGCATTGAGGAATACAATGAGATGAATGACATCTTTGGAGAGCTCCTTCAGGCCAAGACGGAATCTGGCATAGAACACCTAAATGCAGACCAGATAGACATATTTTACATGGGTTGTTACGACATAGACTCTTTTAGGCAAAACTTTCTTGAAGGCCCAAATCTTGAAAGATACATGGAAGATCCTGCCGTTATCGAGCTCATCTCCCAGGACGAAAAGGAGCTTTTGAAATATGGTATGCGCTGGGTAAAGAAGAAACTGTTTGAGGGAGGGTGTCTTGCCTGTGGCGCTGCATGCTCTACGGAACAGAAATGAGAGAGACGAAAAGGCATAAGAAAGGGTTAAAAGCCCTGCTACTACACCCTCTTACCGTGGCTTCTGCTTTTTTGCTCGGAAGGTTAGGATTGGATCTTATTGCCCAATACATCATGGAAAAGGATTACAAAGCACAAGGGAAAGGAGGATCAAAGAATGTCTCTAAAGGCCTATATTCTCATAAACACCCAGATAGGAAAAACAGCAGAGGTAGTGAAGAAACTGAAAGAAATGGATGAGATAAAACACCTCGATGTAATCATGGGGCCATACGACATAATTGCCCAGGTGGAGACAGAATCCCATGACTCCCTGTCACACATAGTCATGCAGAGACTTCAGGCCATTGATGCAATAAAACATACAATGACATGCACTGTGGTAAATGTGGAAGATGAGGCGTGAGAACAAGGCCACATTTTCTGCGCTAAGAAACGCTTATCCGACAGACACGCCTTCAACAGAAAGAATAAAATCCACCTCTCCAGTGGATAGGCCTGTTTTTTGGGCTATTTGTTTCGGATCAAGCCCTTGCTCCCTAAGTGCAATGACCTGTTCCTTCATTGAATAGGTAGAACTGCTGCCTGAGGATACTCCTGTCAAATGGCCTTCGAGCCTTTGTGCTATTTCCGCCTTTTCTTCAACGAGCCTTTCAAGCCTTTTAGCAAGCTCCCTGCTCTCTTTCAGATTACGGATAAGCATATCGACCCTCTTAGGGCTAAGAGACCTTATTTTTGCAAAAAGCCAGAAAATCAGGCCAAAGAGTATGACATCACAAAGGATGGAAACGGTGATCAAAATCTCTGTGTTGCCCATATTACACCGTTTTTGCTTCAGATCCTGATATCTATACGTTTTGGTGAATTATTACTGTCTTTTTCAGAAGCTTTCTCAGACAAAGCCTTTGATTGGCCACCTATTGAGCCGCCCTTTTTCTTGCTAAAAGTGACCTTATCCTTATTTGCAGAAGGCCCTTTGTGGGATTCGTCCTGCTCTTGATCCCTTGCACCTTTTCTGCCCTGCCCTCTCCTTCTTCTTCGTTCCTGTCTTATGTTTGAAGGATGAGGCCTTACTGGCATAACGTGCGTCAGGGGATCTATATCTCTTACAAAGTCATCAGCCATTTTTACCTAAGTAGATATCCCATTAGCCTTATATCCTCTATCTTCATTGGAGAAAATTCCCTGTTTAGCCTTGTAAGAAGAGGTGCCCTATAACGATCAAGAACGTCTCCTTGAACGCCCCGTGAGATATCGAGACCTTTAAGCTCTTGATATATTATGTCTCGTAACCATGCCTGGCGTCTCAAAAGCTCCTGCTTGGTTGTGGCATCAGGGACAACAAGCTCCACCTGCAATTTGAAAAAGACAAGCTCACCGCCACTTTTTCCAGGAATGATAAATGGTGCAAGGTCAATGGCCTCATACTGGGAGACACTTTTTCTTTTTTGAGCCTTAACCTGTTGTCTTTGTGTATCTAAGACCTGTTTTTGAACGGTAGGTTGCTCAGAAGGCAAGGCCCCTTGTGAAGGCTCTTTTTGGGCGC
>Ga0256833_1002691_pt1 | contig 12368 bp, 9 predicted proteins | sample 356284metaG_FD_190535 | JGI IMG/M metagenome (GOLD analysis project Ga0256833, IMG submission 190535) | Hydrothermal vent microbial communities from Mid Atlantic Ridge, Atlantic Ocean - 356-284 | ecosystem: Environmental > Aquatic > Marine > Hydrothermal vents | place: Atlantic Ocean: Mid...
ACCCAAGTGTTTTTTCTGTTTTATTATTATGCTAATTTAAAAAAAATATTAAAATTTAAATATTTAATTTTTAAAAAATAAATTACTTTTGTAGGTGAATTTTCCGAGTGATACTTTCTAAGTAAATTTTTTTATACGAAATTATCACCGATGGGTAAAAAAAGAAATTTCTTTGCCTCCCGACGATTTAATTATATAATCTGAATTGGAAAGGAAAACGATATATTTTATTATTTTATATCAATTAACTTTATTTTATAGTTGTGTTTGTTCACAAAAAGTATTGTTAATTAAATTTCCAATAAAATTTACGGGTATATAAACGAAAATTCTGTTTTAATTAAAACCGACAACACCGTATTGTTATAACTTATTAAATTATAAACAGATGAAAAATTATTTATTTTTAGTGTTAATATTACTAAACACAAACTCTCGATTATTTTCGCAAACAATTGGCGATACAATAAAAATTAACGAAATAATAGTCTCGTCAACACGAAATAAAATTAATAAAAACAATTTGCCGCAAAATTTTTTTATAATAAATAAAAAAAACATAAAAAGTTTAGCAACAAACAGTATAGACGATATTTTTGTTTTATCGCCCGAAGTAAATGTTAACAGATTAGTTGGCATTTTTGGAAATTCAACAGTAAATTTACAAGGTTTAGGAGGAAATCAACAAGGCAGAACATTAATATTACTCGATGGTATTCCTTTAAACAAAGCCGATAACGGAGGTGTTATTTTTAACAAAATTAATATCAGTGATATAAAAAAAGTAGAAATTCTTTACGGAGCAAACTCGTCGATATACGGAAATAATGCAATGGGCGGAATAATTAATTTTATCCCAAAACAACCTAAACAAGGATTTAATTTATTAACAAAATTATCATACGCAAGTATGAATACGCCAATGGCAAGCATATCGTTATCTAGCAACAAAATAAAAAACAACAAAGGTTTTTATTGGCAAATATCATCGTTTACTCGCAATAGTAATGGTTATATATCGCAACCCTACAGTTTAAGAGACTCAACATCAATTGCTACTTTTTTAAAAGAAACCGATATAAATACCCGTTTAGGATATAAAATAAATAAAAAAAACAGTATAAAGTTATTTGTCGATTTTTATAACGACAAACGAGGTTACGGAATAAAAATTTTTGACAAAACAGGAGGATACTCTGCACATAAAATATATTCGTCTAACATAAAATATTTATCAAATTTGTTTGGATTTAATTTATCGATAAGCCCATATATTCAACAAGAAAATTATTTTAAATTAATAGAAAAATACAAAAAAGGTAATTATTCGCTTATTTATGCAAAATCTAAACGTATTGATTACGGAGTGCTTACAAACTTTAATAAAAAGTTTAAAAACAACAATCTGTCATTTGGCATAGATTACAAAAACGGTAGTGTAAATGCTGCCGACGAATATCAAACATCGAGCGATATTGTAAAAAACTCAGGAAATATTAACGATATTTCGTTTTATATATCTAATAATTTAAGTTTATTAAACGATAAAGGTAATTTAATGACAAATGTTTATTACGATTATATTACAATTTTCGATAATAAGTTTTTTATTTATAACCAAACAAACGAAACATCGTTTATGCAAGATTTTACAGGCAATTTCCCTAATAAAAAAACAAGTAATATTAGCGGTAGTTTTGCTTTTGGTTACAAGTTTAACAATGCTGTAAAATCTAATATATCAATATCAAACGGTTTTAGATCGCCATCGTTAGACGATATGTGCCGTTCGGGTTTTTTTGCTTGGGGATACAAACAGGCTAATACCGATTTAAAACCCGAAAATATTATATCGGCAAATTTTAATGTAAAAACAAATATTAAAAATACACAAATAAAACTAAATACTTTTTACTCGCTTGGCAATAACTTTTTGTATTATATTGCCACCGGCGAAACAATATTTGGCGGACACAAGCGTGTTTATAAAATGCAAAACATAGAGCAAGTAAAAATTAACGGAATATCTGTATCGGTAAATTTTAATGTAAATAAAAAAATATTATTATTTGCAAACTACTCTTACCAAAAATCAAAAATTTTAAAAAACAATGGCGATACAAGCGTAATAAACAAACAGTTAACATATTATCCAAATAATATTGCCAATTTAGGACTAATCTTTAATAATAAATTTGCCGATATTTCTTCGTCTATTCATTATCAATCAAAGTCTTATGTCGATGATGCAAATACCGGTATTTTATCGGATTTTTATACTGTTGATGTTAAGTTATCGCGAAAAATTAACAATAATTTTAATGTAAATTTCTCGATAAATAATATTTTCGACAAGCAATATATTGTTTATTACGACCAATTATCGGTAGGCAGATTTATAAAGTTAGAAGTTATTTATAAATTACACAAATAGGTTCTTTACATCGGTATAATGGTATTCCGATATATCAAAAATTTGAGCCTGAGACAAGTTCCATTTTTTTATAACTTTTTCGAGCAATTTTTTGCGAACAACTAAAATTAAATCTTTTTTTTGTTTTATTAATTCATCTATTGATACAGCCCAGCCTTTGTCCATAAGCTCAAGATGTCCGACCTCGTCAATAATAACCAAATTATTTTTTGACGATTGCAATATTTTATTGCCCAAATTTATAATATCGTTATTAAAATAAAATTTTCCGGTTTTTTGTTTTCCTAAATCTTTATTTGTAGAACAAAGCTTGTATTTTTTTTGTGTTTCCAAGTCTATTATATTAAAACCTAAACGTTTGTTATTTTTGTCGATACCTTCTGATATTATTCCCGAATATTTAATTTGTTTTTTATCTAAATCTTTTAAAATATTTTTTAAGAATGTTGTTTTTCCTTCGCGACGTTCGCCCGATATAATTATAATTTTTTGTTTATCGGATAAATATTTTTTGTATTTATTTAATAACAAATCCGAAATGCCAATAATCTCTGATATTTGTTTTGTTGGAGATTTTAACAAGTTTCGAGGCTTTGCCATAATTTTTAATATCGATGGTAACGCCGCAAAAGCCAATCCTATAGCCATATATAAACGCGAAAATCCTTTTTTGTAAAGTATTTTTTTAACTATTGGATTTCTAAGTTCAATGCTTATTACCGAAAACGATATCACAATTAGTATTGCTCTAAAACTCATTTTAATACCAACAATAAATCCCGATATATTAAAAATTCCCGAATTATTAAATCCGTTAAAAAATAATGCGGCAAAAAATATTATTATAAAAATTTGTATCCAAAAAACAGGTTTTCGTAATCGGCGAAACGAGTTTTTATATTTAAACAACAAAATAAAAATATAAATACTTATAACAGGTAACGATATGTAATATTTTGTTATTTCTAATATTAATAATCCTGCAATTATAAATACTAAAACAAAAAATAAATTTATTACCGAGTATTTCTGATTTTTTGTATTTGAAAATAAATTGTTTTCTCCGCTAAAATTTATATCAAAATTTTTTATATAGTTATTATTTATTTTTGTAAAAAAACCTATTAAAGCTGCTGATATCCCAACAAAAACATAAAATAAAATTATTAATAAAATTAAATTTAACGGATTTAAACTTGTAATGTTTAATTGTTTTAACGAAAAATAATATAGATTTTTTAATATTTTTACAATATCAAAGCCGTAAATAATAAGTATGCTTATAATTTTATGAATTAAAGCACTAAGCAAACCTAAAACACTGCCAAAGATATATGCAAACAAATTTTTTCCGAAAAATCGCACACTGTATTCAAGAAAAATTGCCTCGAGCAAAACTCCAATCATTGGTCCCAATATTACCGATGTTATCGATAGCGACCGCATTAAAGCACAAATTATACCCGCTTTTAAAATTATTCCTTTATCGTCCCATTTTTTATGAAAAGCTATAATTAAAATATTTCCGAAAAAAGCCAAAACCGTTCCCGCAAAAGGCAATCGTAAATTATGAAAAAAACTACCCAAAATAATCTCAATCGAAGCCCACAAGCTACCAATAACAGCAGCTTTTATCCAAGTATCTTTTGATTTTGACAAATCATAAGTTTTTATTTGATTCATCTAATAAATTTTTGTAATCGGTTTGAGTATTTACGTTGTTAAAAAAGTGTTTTAAATTGTTGTCAAATCTAAGATATTTTACATTTATATTATTTAAGAAATTTAATAATTTATAATCTTTTTTAGCAATATTATTTTTTAAAGTTTTTATACATTTTTTTGAATATACTGCCGAAACAGGAAATATTTTTTTGTTACAAACAGGAACAACTGCATCGTAATTGCCAATATTTTCTATAATTGTTTTTAATATAGACATTGATATTAAAGGCATATCGCAAGGCAAAAAAACGGCATAACCGGTAGTAATTTTTTTTAACGACGAGTAAATTCCCGAAACAGGTCCTATATCATAAAATTTATCAACAATTATATTATTTTTTTTATAATCGTTTTTTTTTGAAACACTTATAAAAACTTGCGTGCATAATTTGTTTAATTTCTCGGTTTGTAAATTTATAAATGTTTTATTGTTTATTTTTAGTAAACATTTATTTTTGCCCATTCTTTTAGAATCTCCTCCTGATAATATTACACCGGAAATATCCATATAATTTATAAAATAATAACTCTTTTTTTGTCAACACGCTTAGATATACTTATGCTAAATTCGTAAAGACCAATTAATGGCAGAGCTACTAAAAATTGACTGAACACATCGGGAGGTGTAATAATTCCCGAAAGAATAAATGCTATAACAATTGCATGTTTGCGTCGTTTTTTCATTACCTTAGGTGTTAATAATCCTATTTTTGATAAAAAATATACCAATACCGGAAGTTCAAAAACAAGCCCTGTTGACAGCGATATGGTCGTTATTGTAGATATATACGAGTTAAAACTAATTTGATTTGTTATTTCGGAGCTTATAGAGTAACTACCTAAAAAATTTATGGTTAACGGAACAATAATAAAATATCCGAATAAAACACCTATTGTAAAAAGTATTGAAACAACAAAAACTATCCCTCTGGATTTTTTTATTTCGTATGTTTTTAGAGCCGGTTTTACAAAAGCCCATAATTGCGATATAACATACGGAAACCCAACCATAAGACCAGCTATAAACGATATTAAGATATGAGCTTTAAACTGTCCGGCAAGCTCAATATTAATAATATTAAATTTATTTTGATTAATACACAACGAACCTACATTAATTGCTTTTGAAAGTTCGCAAAGTAAACGGTTTGTAATAAAATTAGAATCACGCGGCCCAAAAATAACTGTTTCAAAAATTACATCTTTAAAGAAAAAAGCTACAATAGCAAATACTAATACTCCTACAATACTTCTAAAAAGATATTTTCTTAATTCGTCGAGATGTTCAACAAACGACATCTCTTTAAGTTTATCTTTAGACTTATTACTAACATTAATTGTTTCGGACATTAATGTTTTACTTTTTTTTGCCGGAATCGTTTATTGATTCATCAATTTCGTCGGTAACTCCTTTTGTTCCGTCTTTAAATTCTTTAACGCCACGACCTAAACCTCGCATTAGTTCCGGAATTTTTCTACCTCCAAAAAGTAATAAAATAATTATTGCAATAATAATTATTTCTTGTCCGCCTAATATTCCTAATAATATACTGCTTATCATGATAATTATTTTTTTACAAAGTTAAGTTATTTTATTTTATAAAAAAACATATTTTAAAACAACTTATAATTTGATAATTTTATGTGTTTATTTTCGTCTATATCAATTTTTTTTGATATAAAAAACGCTTTAACTTTTATATATCCTTGTAAATGCATATCAACACTACGTTTCATAAACGATTTTAATATACTCCACGAGCCTTTTAAAAGTTTAGAAAAATCGGCTCTAAGCTCAAAAGTATAAGTGTCGTTTGATTTTGCCGGAACAACAATTTTTTTTATTTTAGTAACTGTTCCCAATTTATTTCCGTCAATAGATATATCAATATTTACATTGGTAATTTTAAACTTAAAATTATTTTGATTTTCGATAGGTATATCAAGTATTATACTTACTCCGCTTTTTGTTAAGTTTTTAAATTGATAATCTTTAACATCGCCAACATTTACAGGTTTAACCGAAAAACAACCCGTTAAAAACAACGTAATAAAAATGAAATAAATTGCAGGTCTTAATAATTTTGTCATTATAATAAATTTTAGACTATAAATGTAAATAAATTATATTAAATCGAAAAAATAATTAGTAATTTTACAAAAAAAATAAACAAATGCAAAAATACAATTTTTTATTTCTGTTAATCTTGATTTTTATTACATCGTGCGATCCTTTTGATAATGTTATCGAAAAAAAATCTAATCAAGATGCTGCAATTTATTATGTAGCAAACAATATTAAAACACCTGAAAATATTGGCGATACAATAAAAATTGCTACTTGGAACATAAAATTCGGAGGTGGTAGAATAGACTTTTTCTTTGACTGCTATGGCGATAGAGTTCTTATGAAAAAATCCGAGGTAATTAATAATTTAACGGCTCTGGTAAAAAAAATTAATCAAATGAACCCCGATGTGCTTTATATGCAAGAGGTTGATATAGACTCAAAACGTTCTGCTTATGTCGATCAATTGCAATGGCTTCTTGATAACACTAATCTTAATTACGGTTACTACGGTTCGCAATGGAAATCGGACTATGTTCCAAGCGACGGAATAGGAAAAATGAACTCGGGAAGTGCAATTTTATGTAAATTTCCTCTTACAAACGGCGAACGTATTCCTTTGCCTTTAATAGACGAACAAAGCGGTATTGTTCAATATTTTTATTTGCGACGAAATATTTTAAAAGCCAAAACAACAATAAACGGCAAAGATTTATATCTTATAACAACACACACATCGGCATATTCAACCGACGGAACTCGCTTAAAACAGCTAAAACAAATAAAAGACGAAACCGAAAAATTAAATTCCGAAGGAAAAACTTTTATTTTGGGAGGCGATTTTAATACTATTCCGCCAAATTCTCATATATACGAAAATTTTGACGATAGTGCCTGTGCAAACGACCCTGATTTTGCTGCTCAATCGTTTAAAGACCAACTTGATTATATGAAAATATTTAGCGATTGTTACGAACAAGCCATAAGCCAAGACCGATACGATTACGACAACTCAAAATTTTATTCGTTTACCTCTGACAAAAACGGTTTTTGGAATCGAAAATTAGATTATATTTTTACTAACGGCGATTTTGTCGATAGCACAGGAATGGTTCATCAAGATGTTTCTACAGGTGGAATGGAAACCATGCCGTTATCCGACCATGCTCCACTTAGTGTCGAATTTATTTTAAAATAATTGTTACGTAAATATTAACAAAATACAAAAATGTAAACAAATGAAAAAAATATTTTTAATAATTATATTATCCTTGACTTTATTTTCGACAAAAGCTCAACAAGTAAATTGGTCGGATAATACAACAAACGTTTTAAAACAAGGACGAAAAGAGGTAGGTATATTCTCGCCTTTGGTATTTGGACTAAAAGATACTATGCAAATATCGGTAAACCCTGTTTGGTTTTTTGCAATTCCTAATATCGAAATAAAAAAATATTGGAAAAAAATCGGGTCTATTAACATAGCAACAAAACATAATTTAACATACCCAACTTTATTATATAAATTAATTTCGCGACGCGGAACAGGAGGCATATTACCAGAGCCATCGGTTATTCCGCAAATGTTAAAACTAAATAATGCAGTAATTTTAAGTAAAAAATTTAACGATTATTTTAATATAACTGCCAAAATAGGTATTGATATGACATTTGCTTTTGGCTCGTCGGATTTTCCTGATATTGAATTTCCTGTTGTATATCCCAGGACATACTCTTTAAACAATTTTTTAACACCATATTCGGGATTAAATTTTACAGGAAAAATTTACAAAAATATCTATTACGATAATAATATTAATTTATTTTTTATGACAACCAATAATAAAGGTATTGTTACCGAAGACGAATTAAAACTACAATGGTATTTATCGGATAAGTTTGCCGTAAAAGGCGGAACAATATATACTTATGGCAATTTTCCTTTTGGTAAAGAATCAAAATTTTTACCTGTAATTGATTTATTATTTGGATTTTAAACTAGTAACTATAAAAAATTATAAAAATAATTACAGCCGGAATTTTGTTTATAAAAAAAGGGTGATAAACACCCCTTTTTTTAATTAATTAAATATTTAATTTTATCCGCATTTACTCCAACCGCAATCTTGACATATTAAGCAACCTTCTTGGTAAATTAAATTTTCGCTTTTACAAGAGTCGTTACCACAAGTAGTTCCTGCAGTTGCTTTTGTTCCGTCGGGAATATAACGTTTTAGAGCTCGTTCAACCCCTGCTTTCCAAGTATTAATAGCATCGCTGTCTAATTTAAGCGAGCCTATTAAATTTACAACATCGGGTATTGGCATTCCGTATCGTAATACACTTGAAACTAATTTGGCATAGTTCCAAAATTCTTGGTCGAATAATCTCGATAATCCTTCGAAAGTTACACCATAACCGTGTTTGTCGTAATATTTAAAATCGTAACGCGTGTTTCCTTGGTCGTCTTTGTTTTTAATAATTGATACTTTATTTACTGTTTTTGGTATATAAAAAATATCGTCATCTTGTTGTCCTGTAAATATTTCGTAGGGTTTTCCGTCCATTAAACCAACAAAAGCTATCCATTTTTCGTCATTATTGTTAAATCTTAAAATATCGGCTTCGAGAATTTTTGGTCGTTTTTTTACCGACGGCATAACATTATTTGTTGTTTTTTCTGATTTTTTATCGTCGGTAATAAGAACTCCGTCACGTGAGCCATCACGATAAACTGTTACGCCTTTGCAACCACTCTCCCACGCTGTTTGATAAACTTGTCCCACTACTTCTTCTTTAATATCTTTTGGCAAATTAACGGTTACCGATATCGAATGGTCTACCCATTTTTGGATTTCTCCTTGCATTTTTACTTTTGCTACCCAATTAACATCGTTAGATGTTGAATTGTAATATGGCGATTTTTTAAGGACCTCGGTAAGTTCTTCATTTGTATAGTTTTTTACTTCATCGATATTATAACCGTTTATTTTTAACCAAACTAAAAATTTATGATGAAAAACGTTATATTCTTCCCAAGCATCTCCTACTTTATCGGTAAAAGCTATTTTTACATCTTTATCGTTTGGATTAACTTTTCGTCTACGTTTATAGTATGGCATAAAAACCGGTTCTATACCTGATGTTGTTTGGGTCATTAAACTTGTTGTTCCTGTAGGTGCAATTGTTAATAATGCAATATTACGGCGACCGTATTTTTTCATTTCTTCGTAAAGTTCAGGATCGGCTTGTTTTAATCTGTTAATAAACGGATTGTTTTCTTCGCGTTTATAATCGTATATTGCAAATGCTCCACGGTCTTTTGCTAATTTAACCGACGAGCGATAGCTCTCTATTGCCAATGTTTTATGCACTTGTGTCGAAAATTTAATACCTTCTTTGCTACCGTATGTTAGGTTTAATGCTGCCAACATATCGCCTTCGGCTGTTATTCCTATTCCTGTTCGTCGTCCTTCTTTTGCTTTTTTCTTAATATTTTCCCAAAGTTTTAGTTCTACTCGTTTTACTTCGTAATCTTCGGGATCGTTTTCTATTTTATTTAATATGCCATCTATTTTTTCGATCTCAAGGTCTATAATATCGTCCATTATTCTTTGTGCGTAATGGGCATGTTCTTTAAACAATTCAAAATTAAATTTAGCGTCTTTGGTAAAAGGATTTTCTACATAACTATATAGGTTTATAGCTAATAATCGGCACGAGTCGTAAGGGCATAATGGTATTTCTCCGCATGGATTTGTAGATACTGTTTTATATCCTAAATCGGCGTATGAATCGGGCACAGATTCTTTTATTACCGTATCCCAAAATAAAATACCGGGTTCTGCCGATTTCCATGCATTGTGTACTATCTTATTCCATAATTTTTTTGCATCAATTTCTACTATTGTTTTAGGATTTTTTGAGTCTATTGGGTATTGTTGTTTATATTTTTTATTTTCTTTAACTGCTTGCATAAATTCGTCGTCTATTTTGACAGAAATATTTGCTCCCGTAACTTTTGTTCCGTCTAATTTGGCATCAATAAAATCTTCGGCATCGGGGTGTTTAATCGAAACGCTTAACATTAGTGCTCCTCGACGACCATCTTGAGCAACTTCTCTTGTTGAGTTTGAGTATCGTTCCATAAAAGGAACTATTCCTGTTGATGTTAGTGCTGAGTTTAAAACATTACTACCTTTTGGGCGTATGTGAGAAAGATCGTGGCCAACGCCTCCTCTGCGTTTCATAAGTTGCACTTGTTCTTGGTCTATTTTCATTATTCCTCCGTAAGAATCCGCAGGTTTATCGTTTCCTATAACAAAACAATTTGACAAGGAAACTATTTGGTTATTATTTCCTATTCCTGACATTGGTCCTCCTTGAGGAACTATATATTTAAATTTATCAAGAACTTTAAATATTTGTTCTTTTGTTAACGGATTTGGATATTTTTTTTCTATACGTTCCAATTCTTTAGCTATTCGCATATGCATATCACGTGGTGTAAGTTCAAATATTTCGCCCGAAGAGTTTTTTAGTGCATATTTATTTACCCAAACGTTTGCAGCTAATTGGTCTCCATTAAAATATTCTTTTGAAGCTTCAACAGCTTCGTCAAAGGTATAAACCTTTTTTTTGGTTTTTTCTGTCATTTCTTTAACAAGCATATTAAAAAATGTTTTTAACTGATTAGTAATTAGATTATTGTGTGTTTTTTGAGGCTAATTACAAAAGCTTGTGCAATGTATAAATTTTAACAAAAATCAAAAAATTTAGATATCAACACATTTATCAACAACAGTCATTAATTTAACTTAATTTTGTGTATTCTAATTTTTTACAAACTATATTAACAATCGGTTGAAAAATTTTATATAAATTTAATTGTTATTGTAATATCCATAAATACTAATATAAATGATTTTTCAACATTTTTTTGTTTATAAAAAATTTTACCGGTATTAATATTTTTACAATAGCTCGTAATGTTAAAAAAACGTAATATTATTTTGTTGTATAAAAACTTGTTACTCAAAAATTTCTTTTTTAATTTTTTTATATTACTTTTATGACATATTAAAATACAAAAATTAAAAATTACAACAATACCTATCTTATAAATTAAATAATCAATAAAAACTTAATTAATTTAAAATTTTATACAAATTTTATATTTATAATAAATCAACGGGTATTTTCTGTTTTTTTATATTTTTTTTAAAATAAACTATATATAATGATAAATAAATTTAAAGCACACTCTTTTAGTATTCCGGTAATGGGAATAGGATTTACTATAGATACTGCTGTTAGGGTTGCCCCTTACGGAATATCAAGTGTTATATCGCTTGCCGACGACATTTTAATAGAAAAAATGAGAGAGTTTTACAGCAAAAAAGAAAAAATATTTTTTAAACCGATAAGCGATAAAATCGAGGATTACAGAGCAAAAAGAATTACCGAGTATTTGAATCTTATAGGGTCTATGGTAAAAAATAAATTCAATAATATTATTGATTCTGTCAGCGAAAAAGGAAAAGAGTTTGACCGATACATTAAAATGCTTCCCGATTATTCGGTTTTAAAACAAGATTTTAATAAGCTTGTTGATAATAATGCTCCTTTAACAGCTATAAAAGATTGGGCTTTAAAAAATCTATCAATAGGGTCTATTGATGTTAATATAATGACTAAATTAGATAAAACCAATTATAAAAAAAATAAGCCTCTACCTTTAGAAAATAACGATGCTTTTGCTGCTTTAAGGGGTTTTGCAAATAGTAATTTAAATTCTTCGGTTGTTTTTTCGGCAGGAATGAACCCTAAATTATATTCTTATATTGCAGAGTTTAATGATTTTTTTCCCGATGATAATTGTAATATTAAAAAGAAAATAATTTTAAAAGTAAGCGATATGCGTTCGGCTCTAATACAAGGGCAATTTTTTGCAAAAAAAGGAATATGGGTATCCGAATACAGAATAGAATCAGGATTAAATTGTGGAGGACACGCTTTTGCTACCGACGGATTATTATTAGGTCCTATACTCGAAGAGTTTAAACTAAATCGCAACAGAATTGTTGATACGGCTCATAAAATACTTTGCTCGGCTCTTAAAAATAAAGGTAAAAAAATACC
>Ga0256833_1002692_pt1 | contig 12367 bp, 14 predicted proteins | sample 356284metaG_FD_190535 | JGI IMG/M metagenome (GOLD analysis project Ga0256833, IMG submission 190535) | Hydrothermal vent microbial communities from Mid Atlantic Ridge, Atlantic Ocean - 356-284 | ecosystem: Environmental > Aquatic > Marine > Hydrothermal vents | place: Atlantic Ocean: Mid...
CTCCATCTGTATAGACGACCCAATTATATACAATAAAAATCAGAATAAGAGACCCAATAATTATTTTGTTATAGAGAATGTTATTTTTAGTAAAAAACATCACAATAGGGTTAAAAATGTACGCAAAGATACTATAGATTTTCTTATTTATAAGAACGATTAAGACTTTTTTTGGCTATTTTATGTTGTTTTTCTTTAGTACTTTTACCTTTTATTTTTTAAAAAATTATGGATCAACAATTTGAAGACTTGGTACAATATGTTATTTCTTTTGTAAAAAAAAGAGTACTATCCGAAGTGGATACCCCTGAGCTTTTACGAAAAGATATAGCCCCACAAGATTTATTACGTGAACTTCCTATTTCTTTACGAAACAAAAAACAAAACACCGCAGCAATCAAAGAAATTTTAGAAAGAATTATCGATGCCAGCGTGTTGACCAATCATCCATATTTTATGAATCAAATGTTTGGAAAGACACAACCTATTGCATTTATAGCCGACATCCTTATCGCTATGCTGAACACCTCGATGTACACCTATGAAGTAGCACCGGCTTTAAGTTTAATAGAAAAAGAAGTAATTACTCAATTAGGTGCTAAAATCTGGGGAAAAGATACTGGCGACGGCGTGTTTACCGCCGGAGGCAGTATGTCTAATATGAATGCCTTGTTTTTGGCTAGACAACATCTTGTTTCTCAAGCGAAACAAAAGGGCTTATGCAATGAGAAACCCTTAGCCATTTTTGTATCGGAACAAGCGCATTACTCTTTCACCAAAGGGGTTAATTTTTTAGGCTTTGGGCTGGATGCTTTGATTAAAATACCGAGTACCTCCAATGCACGTATAGATATTGAGGCACTTCAAAAAGCTATTTTGGAGAGCAAAGCGCAAGGACGTGTTCCTATGATGCTTATCGGCATTGCCGGAACGACCGTATCCGGTACTTTTGATGATCTGGAATCCTTGGCACGTATTGCAAAAGAACATAAAATGTGGTTTCATGTAGATGCAGCTTATGGTGGTTCTCTTTTATTTTCAGAAACTTATAACAGTCGCCTTAAAGGAATAAACCAAGCAGATTCCGTGACTTGGAATTTTCATAAAGTAATGGGAATGACCCTTTCCACCGCTTCTTTTTTGACCCGTGAAAAAGGCTTGCTCAACAAAGCCTTTAATGTCCAAGCCGGATACCTGTTTCATCAAGATGATTACGACTATGATTTAGGACAAAAATCGTTACAAGGTGGCAGACGACCCGATGCGTTTAAACTGTGGCTTACTTGGAAATATCTAGGAACCAATGGTTTGCAACAACATGTAGAAAAACTCTGTAAAGCCGCTGAAACAATGGCACAATTGGTTCGAAAAACCTCCCATTTGGAGCTTTTTGCTCCTCCGGAAGCCTCTATTGTTTGTTTTAGATATGTCAATCCCTCAATGACAGACAAAAATGAAAATCTTTTGAATAAAAAAATCCGTGATACACTGTTTTTAGAAGGAAAAATCATCTTTAACTATGCTGAGTTAAACCAAAAAATCTATTTACGATGTGTCCTTTTAGACCCGATGTTTACCGCAAAACAGCTGCAGCATATTATCGAGAGGGTTTGTACCATTGGAAAACAATTATCTCCGGATACGGAATTGTAAATAGTATCGTTATCTATATAGAACAATATAAACCCAATGAAAAAAAACAGCATCTTCCTTTCTATCTTACTCCTTGTGCTATCCTCTTGCAATCATTCAATTAAGGATACACAACATACTAAATCAGAATGGCTTACTGATTTTTTTTCGGCAGCATCTTCTTATGAGGATATATATGCTATTGCCTATTGGAATGAAGATTTTGACCAAACCTATTTAAAAGTAAATTCATCAGCAACTACATTGGAAACTTTTAAATCCTTGGTGGCTAATCCCAATTATATCAGTACTTGCCAGTTTGACAACAATCATTTAAAACCGGTAACCGGCAAAAAATATTTTGGTTCATTTCCCGATTTTTGCGGCGAAGAAGATTGTGTGAGTACCCAACGCATTACAGATTATGAAAATCTAATTGACAAACCCATTGCTTGGGCTTATTTTTCCAATAATTGGAACCAATCCATTGCATTTCCACAAAGTCAGGTTATGACCATTATCAATGCCGGCAAAACACCTTTTATCCGTCTGATGCCTCGAAGCGAATTTGAAGTATATCGTCAAGATCCTATCTGGAAACTCACCGATATTATCAATGGAATGCACGATACGGCCATTACCAATTGGGCTATTGCAGCCAAAGCAATCGCACATCCAATCTTGGTCGAATTTGGCACGGAGATGAACGGATTTTGGTTTTCTTGGAACGGGCGTTATTACGGTGCCGGCACTACTGACCAATATGGCGATAGTACGTATCCGGACGGTCCCGAAATTTTTAGAGATGCCTATCGTCATATCATCGATCTATGTGACCAAGCAGGTGCCGATAATTTGACCTGGTTTTTTCATTTTGACGTCCATAACGATCCGGATGAATGGTGGAATGATCCCGTTTATTATTACCCGGGAGATGCTTACATCGATTGGTTGGGAGTCAGCACCTACGGACCCTTTCAAGAAGGCGAAGATTATGAAGATTATATTCCGGCTGATTTACTGGAAAAAGCCCATACCAAATTCGTTCAATTATCCACCGACAAGCCTTATGCTGTTTTGGAATTTGGTGTCACGGAACTATAAATTACCGCTTAATACGCCGATGGCTTCCAAACGTTCTAATACCGCATAAGGAGCGATTGTTTTCATACAAGCAAAGGGGTTTTCCGTTAAGCTGCAATCACGTGTTCCATAAACTGAACAAGGTCTGCAAGGGAGCACTGCAACGGGTATTTGAAGGCTGTTTTCCTCTGGTTGGTATAAAGCTTTAAAACCCAAATCAGGATGTGTCCCGCCCCAAATAGACACAACCGGAACACCTAATAAACTGGCAATATGCATATTTCCGGAATCCATAGCTATCAGTACCGCCATTTTTTGGATTAAGAATAGCTCTTGTGTCAATGAAAACCTACCGGCTAGATTGGTAACATTCTCATACTGATCGGAAAGAGAATTTAACAGGCTTATTTCTTTAGACCCACCTCCTAATAAGTAAAACTGTACCAAATATTTATCATTGATTTCTTTAATTAAAGATTGAATCTTATCCAAACCCCATTCTTTGGTTTTATGTGCAGCAAAAGGGGCGATGGCAATGGGAGTTCTTCCGGGGGCCAAGAGGGTATTTACGTCCGTATCCGGGGTGTCCGGAACCTGCAATAGTTCTTTATGAAGAGAAATATCAAAACCGGCTTTTTGAAATACCGATTGATATCTTTCTGTGGTATGAGTCAACGGAGTACGATTTTTTTGTTTTACAAAGGCGCGTTTTTCTTTTCGTCCCTTGTCAATACGATATACCGGAACCTGTTTGAGTTTAAAGAATAAAGCAATAAGCCTGCTTCTCAACACATCGTGTAAGTCTATTATCGCATCATATTGCTGTTTTTTGTACAATTCATCAACCAAAGTATATAAACCCTTGACCCCTTTGTGTGTTCCCTTTAAATCCACCGGATAGATTTCCAGATTAGGAATTCCTTGAAAGAACGGACTAAAAAAGGGCTTGGTGAGCAGCGTAATTTGCACATCCGGATACTGCTGTATCAAATTTTTGATCACCGGAACCGTAAGCACTACATCGCCCATAGCAGAGAACCGGATAAGGACGATATTTTGGGGTGTTTTTTTCACAAAATAAGCTTCAAATACAAAAATATTTAAAGTTAATATTAACTTTAATAAATGATTTATAATAGTTTGTAAAACAATTATTTATTAATCATATTTTTGGTACGATTTTTCTTCGACCAGATTGGATCCGGTCAATTCATTGATCTGACGTTTTACCTCAGATCGTTTGTCATTGGTAAAATAGACCGCTCGGGCAGTTTTGACAAAATCTGCTCCAAAATCTTGGGCTCGTTCCAAATCGCGGATACGATCTTCAATATCCCATAATTCTTGATTGATTTGTAAAAGTTCTTGATACAGCGGATGATCTTTTTTAATAATCGTGGCTACCGCCTTATCGAGCACCTCATATTCTTTTTGTAAATTCTTCCTCTTATCGGGATCTTGAATATGCTTGAGCTTGATTTCTATGATACTTAATTTGTCGGTTATTTCACCGTTGGATACTTCAATTTTCATCTGTTTATTATCATTGGATTGGATGGTAAAAGTACAAAAAAGGATTGAATGCATTTATTTTTTTACAATCCGTTTAAAAAATGACTCGTCCCTCACTGATAACAGGATTGGTTTATATATAGGAATACATATAATAACAAAGCACATCAAAGAATAGGGCGTATAAAGCCAATAGAAAAATATAATATTACAGCATCAATTATTGGCGGATATAAATCGGCGGTAACCAAACACGCCCGCCGATTGGGTTTTGATTTTGCGTGGCAATCACGATTTTATGATCATATTGTTCGGGATAAAAAATCATTTGATACTATTTCAAATTATATTAAAAATAATCCTAAGAAATGGAAGGAGGATACATTTTATTGATATTTGTTTCCTTGAATAGAAACCTTAAACAATCACATTATGTTTTTAAGAAATCTTTTGCAGTGTACATAACCAATTATATTGTATTTTGTTTTTTTACAGGCACTCCTTCAGGCTGGTAAATATATCTTATCTTTGTCCCATCGGATTTAATTTAATTGTATAACAAAAGTGAATAGTATTGTAGCCATAGTAGGAAGACCTAATGTCGGAAAATCCACCTTATTTAATAGAATGGTCAAACGAAGAGATGCCATAGTGGATGCCGTAAGTGGGGTTACCCGCGATCGGCATTATGGAAAGAGCGATTGGAATGGAAAGGAGTTTTCCTTGATTGATACCGGTGGATATGAGGTAGGTTCTGATGATATTTTTGAAGAAGAAATCCGCAAACAAGTACAATTAGCGATTGAAGAAGCCGATATCATCATCTTTTTAGTCGATGTAGAGAGCGGTATTACCCCTACGGATTCTATTATAGCCGGTTTGTTACGCAAGATTCAAAAACCCATTTTTTTGGCTGTCAATAAAGTGGATAATGCCATGCGAGAAAACGATGCCGTAGAGTTTTACAGTTTGGGATTGGGAACTTACTATTCTATCTCTTCTATCAATGGAAGTGGCACCGGTGACTTGCTGGATGCTGTTGTCAAAGAAATTCCGGATGAAAATATAACAGCTCCGGATGAACTGCCCCGTTTTGCCGTAGTAGGACGTCCCAATGCCGGAAAATCATCTTTTATCAATGCGTTGGTGGGTGAAGAACGGAATATCGTGACCAATATAGCCGGAACGACCCGAGATGCCATCGACACGAAATACAACCGATTTGGGTTTGAATTCAATCTGGTCGATACAGCCGGTATTCGTAAAAAATCCAAGGTGAAGGAAGACTTGGAGTTTTATTCTGTAATGCGAGCCGTTCGTGCTATTGAACATTCTGATGTGATTCTGCTATTGGTCGATGCTACCAGGGGGTTTGAAGGACAGGATAAAAACATCTTTTGGTTGGCCGAAAAAAACAAAAAAGGGATTGTAATTCTGATCAATAAGTGGGATTTAATACAAAAAGAAACCAATACGTTGCGGGACTTTGAGGCTATGGTGCGACGAGAAACTGCACCTTTTACAGATGTGCCTATTCTGTTTATATCCGCATTGACCAAACAACGTGTTTACAAAGCTATTGAAACAGCCGTAGATGTGTTTGAAAAACGAAAGAAAAGAGTTAGCACACGTAAATTAAACGATGTAATGCTACCGATTATCGAAAACAATCCACCACCGGCTAACAAGGGAAAATATATCAAAATCAAGTTTTGTACACAATTGCCTACTCAAACACCTCAATTTGCTTTTTTTGCCAATTTGCCACAATATATCAAAGACCCATATAAACGTTTTGTTGAAAATAAATTGCGTGAAGCATTCGATTTTAAAGGGGTTCCTATCGTTATTTATTTTAGAAAAAAATAGTCGTAAAATAAGGATATATGTCCGATAATAGTACATCAAAACCCAAACTCAACGCGCTGGTATTACTTGGAGGAAAAAGCACCAGAATGGGTATGGACAAAAGCCAATTGGTGTATTATAATCAACCTCAGTGGAAACATCTTGTCTCTTTTTTAAAGCCCTTGGTTCATAAAGTATATCTTGCAGTCCGAAAGGATCAGATCATAGATTATCCGGATACCATCGAGGATAAAATAGCCGGTTTAGGACCTTTTGGAGCTATTTATTCGGCTTTGGAAAAATATCCTAAAGAGGCTTTTCTAGTCCTTGCCGTAGATGTTCCTCGATTGGATTCTGATGCCATTCAAAAATTGATTCTCGCTCGAGATACGACCCAAGATGCTACGGCTTTTAAGGCCGAATCCAAAGATTATCCCGAACCACTGGTTTGTATCTGGGAACCTTCTGCTTTTGCAATGCTTCAATCTTTTAAAAAGCAAGAGAATTATCGTCCTATTCAGGTCTTAAAACAATTAGCAGTAAAAACCCTATCCATCTCTGACGATACACTCCAAAACGTCAATACCTTTCAGGAATATCAGGCCATAAAAAAATCCAAACAAGAATAAACCTGTTTGGATTGTATAGTTATTAATAACGTATTCTAGTTGTTCAATGCTTCGGCGCCACCTACAATTTCCAGTATTTCTCCGGTAATGGCAGCTTGACGTGCTTTGTTGTAGATCAAGGTCAATTCTTCTTTCATTTCACCGGCATTATCTGTTGCTTTGTGCATAGCCGTCATCCGTGCACCGTGTTCTGCCGCATAAGAATCTCGAATGGCTTTGTACAATTGCATCTTTAATGACTTCGGAATCAATTGCTCGACAATCACCTCTTTTGAAGGTTCAAAAATATAATCGGTATGACCTCCTGTTGCTGTTTTTTTAGATTGAATAGGCAAGAAATTCTCGTGTGTTGGAATTTGCGTGGCGGCATTCTTAAAACGATTGTAAATCAAATCAATTTTATCAAATGCCCCTTCGGTATAGGCATCCATGATTTTTTGCGTAATCTCAGCGACATTTTCAAAGCTCAAAGCATCAAAAATAGCATTGTCATTGGCGTAAATCGTATGGTTTTTACCTAAGATATCATTCCCTTTTTTACCGATTGTGAAGATGGAAACTTCAGCATCTTGATAATCGTTTTCGGCAATACGGATGGTTTCTTTAATAATATTGGTGTTAAAAGCACCGCAAAGCCCCCGATTAGAGGTGATAGCTATTAACAACACTTTATTAACCGCTCTTTTTTCGGCAAAAACACTTCCGGCATCTCCTTCCAGCGTAGCACTTAAATTTTGTAACAATTCGGTCAATTTGTTTGCATAAGGGCGCATATTGGTAATAGCGTCTTGTGCCTTTTTTAACTTGGCTGCAGAAACCATTTTCATGGCGCTGGTAATCTTCATGGTTGATCCGATGGAGACTATCCTGTTACGTATTTCTTTTAAATTTGCCATACTCTCGTTGCTTAATAAAAAATCTTACTGCTCAAACTAAAATGTATCCGCAATTTCAGCAGCTACTTTAGTCATAGTTTCAATAGCCGCATCGGTTAATTTTCCGGCTTTTAGTTCATCCAACATATCCCGATGCTTGGCATTTAACATTTCCAAGTAGTGATTTTCAAATTCTTTTACTTTATCCAAAGGCACTTTACGCAATAGGTTTCTACTTCCTGCAAAAATAATAGCAACCTGATCTTCTACTTTGAAAGGTGAACTCAGGTTTTGTTTTAATATTTCCACATTGCGTTTTCCTTTTTCGATCACATTCAATGTAGCGGCATCTAGATCGGAACCAAATTTGGCAAAAGCTTCCAATTCACGGAATTGAGCTTGGTCTAATTTAAGTGTTCCCGCCACTTTTTTCATCGATTTAACCTGAGCCGATCCTCCTACACGGGATACGGAAATACCCACGTTAATAGCAGGACGTACACCGGAGTTAAACAAATCACCGTCTAAGAAAATTTGACCGTCTGTAATGGAAATTACATTGGTAGGAATATAAGCAGACACGTCACCGGCTTGAGTTTCGATAATCGGTAAAGCCGTTAAAGAGCCACCACCTTTTACCATTCCTTTTAGCGAATCCGGTACATCATTCATTTTAGCGGCAATGGTATCGTCTGTTGTAATTTTTGCTGCACGTTCCAATAAACGGGAGTGCAAGTAGAAAACGTCACCCGGATAGGCTTCACGTCCCGGAGGTCTTCTCAATAACAAGGAAATTTCACGATAGGCTACGGCTTGCTTTGATAAATCATCGTACACGATTAAAGCCGGACGACCGGAATCGCGGAAATATTCACCAATAGAAGCTCCGGCCATCGGTGCATACACTTGCATGGCAGCCGGGTCAGAGGCATTAGCAGCTACCACGGTGGTATAAGCCATCGCACCTCTTTCTTCAAAAAGGTTTACTAGCGCCGCTACCGTAGAGGCTTTTTGTCCAATAGCTACATAAATACAATATACAGGCTCACCGGCATCGTAGAATTCTTTTTGATTCAGAATGGTATCAACAGCCACGGTAGATTTTCCTGTTTGACGGTCACCAATGATCAATTCCCGTTGACCACGACCGATTGGAATCATAGCATCTACTGCCTTGATACCGGTTTGAAGTGGTTCATTCACCGGTTGACGAAACAATACACCCGGTGCTTTGCGCTCCAAGGGCATTTCGTAAAGTTTTCCTGAAATGGGTCCTTTACCGTCTATAGGAGAACCCAGTGTATCAACTACACGTCCTACAATCCCTTCACCTACATTGATAGAGGCAATACGTTTGGTACGTTTTACGGTTGATCCTTCTTTAATATCTTCTACAGGTCCTAAAAGCACAACACCTACGTTATCTTCTTCTAAGTTTAACACGATGGCTTCCAATCCGTTTTCAAATTGAACCAATTCACCGTATTCTGCGTTGGCCAAGCCATAGATACGGGCAATACCGTCTCCTATTTCCAGTACGGTTCCTACTTCGTCCAAGGATTCTTTTCCTTCAAATCCTGCCAATTGTTGTTTTAAGATTGCTGATATTTCAGCGGGTTTTACTGCTGCCATAATTTACTGTTAATGTATCTCAAAAAAGGGAGATACGTTATTGGTTATTATTTCTTTATGATATAAAAATATTTTCTTTAAAATTTCTTTTGAGTTTATTCAATTTGTTGGCGATACTCGCATCTATTTGAATATCTCCTACGCGTAGGATAAAACCTCCTAGTATTGATTCGTCTATTTTATTTTCCAAATCTATTTTTTTGCCTTTTGCCAAATCGCTTGCTTTATCCAAAACTTCTTTACGCATAGTATCGTCAATAGCAATTGCTGTTGTAACAGTAGCTTTGACAATTCCTTTGAATTGGTTGTAAAGCACACTGTATTGTCCTGCTACGGCTTGTAACAAAGCTAATCGTTTGTTTTCTGCTAATAAATCCAAGAGTTTTTTGGAAAGTGGATTCAATTGATCAAAGACACTTTCCAACGCATTTTTTTTGGTAGCATTGGTAATAATAGGATTGTGGAGCATCATTTGTAGATCGGCACTTCCTTTAATACTGCTTTGAATAACTTGCATATCATTATATACAAGGTCTTCTAATTTTTGATCTAAAGCTAAATCCAATAATGCTTTTGCGTAACGATTGGCGGCTCTGGTATTCATTAGTTTAGTTTTACGTCTTTCAACATTTTTTCAATCAATTTTACTTGATTGTCTTTAGAAGCCAATTGATCTTTGAGTAATTTTTCGGCAATTCCTACAGATAAATCTGCCACTTGACTTTTTAAATCGGCAATAGCGGCTATTTTTTCAGTTTCAATTCCTTCTTTGGCTTTAGCAATTAATTTATCTGCTTCCAATTGGGCATCTCCTTTAGCTTCTTCAATCATCTTTTCGCGCATTTGGCGGGCTTCTTTTAGTAATTCTTCACGTTGGTTACGGGCTTCTTTTAAGATACGCTCATTGTCAGCTTTGAGATTTTGCATCTCTTTGCGTGCATTTTTAGCTTCTTCCAAAGAATTACGAATTCCTTCTTCTCGTTCGTTTACCGCATCTAATATGGGTTTCCAGGCAAATTTTCTCAACAGGAGTAACAATCCTATAAATAAAATCAATTGCCAAAAGAACAATCCAAAAGAAAAGTCATTAAGTAATTTTTCCATTCTATATTTATTTAAATACTATATTAATTAACCAACAGTGATAAGCAACCCTTACCACTGTTGGTTTGTTGTTGTGATTAAACAGCAAATAAGGCTGCAAAACCAATACCTTCAATAAGCGCTGCTGCAATAAGCATAGCGGTTTGAATTTTTCCGTAAGCTTCTGGTTGACGAGCAATGGCGTCCATTGCGGAACCACCAATTCTACCGATACCGATACCGGCACCTATTACTACTAAACCTGCACCTACAATTTTTGGAATATCCATAATATATATATTAAAAATTAAACATTCAAATTAATGGTCATCGTGTTCTTCTACGGCAAAGCCGAAATAAAGAGCCGATAACATCGTAAAAATATATGCCTGTAACAAGGCAACTAATAATTCAATTAGCGAAATAGCAAAGGATAAGAAAAAACTCAATCCGCTACCTAACCAATTATGAAATATAAACATCAAACCTATCAAACTCATCAATACGGTATGTCCGGCAAAAATATTGGCGTACAAACGTATCATCAGGGCAAAGGGCTTGATAAACACACCCAATAATTCTATGGGAGCTAATATGATTTTCATCGGCCAAGGGACTCCCGGCATCCAAAATATGTGTTTCCAATAATTTTTATTTCCGGAAAACTGTGTGATAATAAAAGTAACCAATGCCAAAGCAAGGGTAATGGTAATGTTTCCGGTAATATTGATTCCTAAAGGAGTCAACCCTATTAAATTAAAAAACCAAACAAAAAAGAAAACCGTCAACAGATAATTCATATACCTGGCATAGTGTTTCTCACCAATATTCGGTTTGGCAATATCATCTCGTATAAAGAGAATAATGGGTTCCAGAAAACCGGCAACTCCGGTAGGAATACCATTATTTTTCTTGTATGATTTAGCTATTTTTGAGAATAACCAAAGCATAAAAATACCTAACAGAAAAATACTAAAAACATTTTTGGTAATAGAAAAATCCAAGGGCTGTTCATTGGTGGGATAATGGTGTTCGTCAAACGTTAGTGTCCCTTTGGCGTCTGTTTTGTATATTTTTCCATGGTGTAACTTGTAGTAGTCATTTCCGGCTTTTACAACTTTTTCACCGTGGTGAAATTTAGACGCCATAAAGACTTTCAAGCCCTTATCCCAGAGGATTACCGGTAGGGAAAAACCGTAATGCTCATTCGTATCAGAATCAGAGAAAAATACAAATTCATGCGAATCCCTAAGGTGATGTTGAATCCCTTCCTTAATTTCATCCCGAATGCTTTCAGTAGCATGTTCTTCCGTGGTGGATGCATGGTCTGATTCTTTCGGACTTGTATCATGTTGTGCCCATGAGGTGAAACTGATACTTAAAACGGCCAATATGTATAGTATTTTTGTTCGCATTCTAAATTTATAAACGTGCTAAAAAATCGGTGCAAATGTAGTGTTTATAATTTACAAGTAAAAATTAATTTTTAAGATATTTATTCACCTGAAAAAACAAATGTTAAATAATCAAACATCAACTAATTAGCTCTTGTTTAAAGTAGTTGTTAAACGGAGTGTTTCCAAAAGCAAACAAACAACATAGGGTATAAAAAAAAGTAGAAATTCATACCGTGTAATCACTCCGTCTGCTTTAAAAATAGGATAAAAATAGCTGAAAAATACCCCGAATTTCAAGAAACTACCGAACATAAACAAAAAACCGATATAGTTCTTGAGTTTATCTATGTAAAATAGTATAACTGCCACAATGGCAAATGCGAGTAAAAAATTGATACCGTAAGAAATTACCAATAAACGAAGTGAAAATACGATATTAAATTCATGATATAACAGGTATTGCACCAAAAAAGCAAGTATCAAGCTTATTCCGAGCTGTAGGCTGAATACAAGTAATTTTTTTGGCATTATTTTGTGATTCTATTGAGTTGTTTGATCAGTATGTACATAGAAATAAACACACCAAAGAGCGTCAATGCAATGGTGTAGTAATGCTTCTCATTCGGATAGATACTATCCAGTTTTTTACCAAAAAAACTTGCCAGATAAATCGTAA
>Ga0256833_1002693_pt1 | contig 12366 bp, 8 predicted proteins | sample 356284metaG_FD_190535 | JGI IMG/M metagenome (GOLD analysis project Ga0256833, IMG submission 190535) | Hydrothermal vent microbial communities from Mid Atlantic Ridge, Atlantic Ocean - 356-284 | ecosystem: Environmental > Aquatic > Marine > Hydrothermal vents | place: Atlantic Ocean: Mid...
TAATGTTTTTGCTTTTCCTGAATGTGAATGGCTTATTGATAATGTCCTTATAGGGAAATATGTAAATATTGATGTGCTTAAACAGAAGATTTTAGTCGCGACTAAAGAGGATGAAAAATTAAAAAATTGGGGATTTACAAGAAATGAAATAGAAAAAGCATTTAAAGATACAAAAACACAGGGAGAAATTTTTTTAAATTTATTAAATATTTATAAAAATAGATATGATTCAGGCGCTTTTGTAGGAGTATTTAAACGTCAAGATATCTTATTTTATAAATATATTATAGTGGATCAACTATCAAAGTTTATACAATTATACTGGTTTGCAATAATTAGAAACCCTGTTAGAATCTTTTCTTCTATGAAAAATACAATAGATCCGTATTTAAATAAACAATTTGAGAAGAATATTGTTTCATTTTTTAGACGATGGCTTTTTTCTATGTTTTTAATAAAAGATAGAGGAGAGTATATATGGTATTATGAGTATTTTATGACAAATCTATATAGTGATTTATTAAACATAGCATCAATATTAAAAATAGATTTTTTTTATGATAAAAATAAAGTGATAGAATTTTATAATAGATTGACTAATAATGATAAACTATTACATAAAAGTATTTTATTAGAAGATGTTGAAACTTATAATGCAAAAAGGATTGAAAAAAGAATATCTATATTGGAAATTTTTGTGATAAAGATTTTAACTAATAAGTTTTTTTTTAATCTATATTATAAGTTTAGACAAATTTGTTTACCTTTGCATAGTATTAGATGATAAAATAGATTATAAAATAAGATAATTATGAAACAAAAATTTTATGTATTGATATTAGGCATATTGCTTAGTTTTGTCTCTGTAGCACAAGGGTGGCTAAATGCTGTGAAAATAGAATCATCCAATTTAGTTAAATCGAGGACAATAATTACAGATAATGAAGGATTAAGTTATATTGGGTTGATGTTTAGGGATAATTGTGTTTTGGAGGATACCGTTTTCTATTCTTATGGTGCCCAAGATGGACTTGTTATCAAATTTGACAATGGGGGCGGTGCTATTTTCGTTAAACATATAATGGCAAATAATAAAATTACTTTAAGTAGAATGATTACCGATAAGGTAAATAATGTTATATATATAACAGGAGGGTTTTCAGATACATTGTTTGTAGATGGGGATACTTTGATTGGACAAGGAGATGGAAAAGTTGATGGATTTTTGATTAAAATGAATTTTAATGGACAAATTAGTTGGTGTGAAAAAATTGCATGGGGTAGTAATGATGATAGAGGAGTGGATATAAACATTGATAGGAATGGTGATATTTTAATAACAGGTATGTTTAAGGATTCGGTTTATATTGGGGATAGTAGTACTTATAATTCTTATTATTGGGCGAATTCTACAAAAGATCTGTTTTTTGCTAAATTTAATTCTGATGGTCAATTTATTTATTCTAAAGTTTTTACAACTAATAATAATGCAGATTTTTTTAATAGTATAACATGGGATAATACTCACTATTACATTGCAGGTTATTTTTATGGTACCATAAATGTTAATGGAACTAATTATAATTCAGCAGGGAATGATGATTTTATTTTACTTTCGATGAGTTATGATGGTAATATAAATTTTGTTAAAAGTTTTGGAGGAATAGGGGAGGAGGGTTTTAATGATATTATTAAAGGTAGTGATGGTTATATTTATCCTGTTGGGTTTGTGGGGTCGTCAGCAGTTACAGAAGATGGGGTTACTTTTGGCTCTAATGGAGGTAAAGATATTGCAGTGTTTAAAATAGATACTAATGGTATTATCCAATGGGTGAAAACTTATGGTAGCAGTATCGGTAATGATGAAGCAAAAGGAGTATCTAATTTAGATAGTGGCTTTGTCGTTTCCGGAGTGTTTTTCGGTAATGTAGATTTTGATGGTAATACATATTATGGGGATGATGGAGATGCCTATATATATTCTATGGATTTTAATGGGAATATTACAAAATTTACACAAGCTTACGGTAATGGGACAGATATTGCTTGGCGTAATTCCGTAGATTTATATTCTTTGAACAACAATCGCTATGTTTTGGGAGATTTTGCTTCCGATACTTTGTTTATCGGAATGGATTCCTTGGTAAGAACTACCGCTGCCAGCAAAGCCGTATTTATAGCAAAATACGGTTGTCCTGAAACAAATATTGATTTTACTACTGCACATGATATTTATTGTTATGGCGATTCTACTACTTTGGTTGCGACTCCTAATGTTGGTATGTCTCCGTTTTCATATAGTTGGAGTACGGGAGATACACTAGATACTTTATATAATGTCCCAAGTGGTTGGTATAAACTTACAGTTACTGATGCTAACGGTTGTCTTCAAGTGGATTCCGTTTTCATCAACCAACCGGCGCCTCTTTCTGCCGTAATGGAAGTGAAAAACGAGTCATGTAATGGAAATGATGGTAGAATAGATTTAACAGTGAGCGGCGGTACTCCTCAATATTACTATAATTGGAACACTTCCGATACTGTTGAAGATTTGAATAATCTTCATGTAGGGAATTATACTGTTACCGTTACTGATTTAAATGGTTGTCAACTTATAGATTCTGCAAGAGTTCTTCCTTATGATACATTAAGGATAGTGGCTAATGTTATTAATGAAAGTTGTAATGGTAACGATGGTAAAATAGAAATTGGAGTGTCAGGTGGAAATCCTGATTATTCTTATTCTTGGGATAATGGTGCAACAGGTGCAGTTTTAGATAATTTAACATCTGGGGTTTATCATGTTACAGTTAATGATGTAGATGGCTGCTCAGTAGAAGATTCCTTTATGGTAATGCCTTATGATACAATGACAGTTGCTTTTGATGTGCAAAATGAAAGTTGTAATGGTAATGACGGTAAGATTATTGCAACAGTAACAGGAGGTAATCCTCCTTATGAATATACTTGGAGCAATTCTGTTAATACCGCTTCTAATGATAGTATTTCAAGTGGTTGGTATTATGTAACTGTGACAGATAGTAGAGGTTGTTCCATTGTTGATAGTGCAGAAGTGTTACCTTATAATCCGTTATTAGTTTCTGCAAGTGTTACTAGTGAGTCTTGTAATGGAAATGACGGAAATATATCATTACTTGTATCTGGAGGAGAAGCACCATATTCATACACTTGGAGCACAGGGGATACTTCAAATATTGCTGATAGTTTGGGTACAGGAATTTATACTTTTACTATTACTGACCATAGAGGGTGTTTTGTTGTAGATAGTGCAGAAGTTTTGGCGTTTCAACCTATTATAATTTATTTGGAAACAAATTCTATTACTTGTGCTGGAAATGATGGAAGTATAAATGCTATAGTTACAGGAGGAACTCCACCTTATACATATACTTGGAGTAATGGAGCTGATACTTCATATTTGAATGGATTGTCCGGAGGAACATATTATGTTACGGTTGAAGATGCCAATGGTTGTCATGCTATTGATTCTACTATTATATATGATTATACTCCAATCCAAGTAATACATAATGTAGCTAATGTTTCTTGCCATAATAATGACGGAAAAATTGATTTGTTTGTAAGTGGAGGTATTCAGCCATATACTTATTTGTGGAGCAACGGAGACACTATTCAAGATATAGATAGCCTTTCTGCAGGTATTTATACTTTTACTATTACTGATGCAAAAGGGTGTACTTATGTAGATTCTGTACAAGTAAGTGGAGATATGCCACCTAGCATAGCACTTTCACAAACGGATATATTATGTGCGGGAGATAGCACTGCTACTTTAATGGCAAATGTAAAAGGGCAATATTCTCCATATAGTGTAATATGGTTTAATAATGATAGTTTAGTGATTGATACTGCTATTTCTATTGACAATATGCCAAGAGGTATATATTGGGTAAATGTACTGGATAACAGAGGTTGTGTGTATTCGGATACAATAAGAGTTGTAGAACCTGATTCATTGCATTTGCAATTTAATGTTACACCTGAAAACTGTAAAAACACACAAACAGGAGCGATAGAATTGACTGTTAGTGGCGGTGCATCCGATATATACTTTTATAATTGGAGCACAGGTGCTACTACTAAAAACATACAAGAACTTTCTACGGGTACTTATTATATTACAGTTACTGATATGAATAATTGTTCTGTATCAGATAGTGTATTAGTTCCACTTACGGAAAATAATTGTAATGTAGATTTGGTAATTTATAATATACTTACTCCTAATGGTGACGGTCAAAACGATTATTGGGAAATAGGTAATATAGATACATATCCTGATGCACAAGTAGATGTTTATAATGAATGGGGTAATCTTGTATTTTCTACTAATGATTATTCATCACCATGGGATGGGACAGATGTGAATGGTAAAAAAGTTGCAGCAGGTACATATTATTATGTTATAAAATTACCTAATGGGGTATCTTATAGTGGTTATTTAACAGTAATGTATTAAAATAATTAAAATAATATATTTATGAAAAGGAATAGTTTATTTATATTTTTGTTTTTGATAGCCTTCTCATCTATTAAGGCACAGCAAATAGACAATTATAGTTTGTACTACAATGATTTGTACTTTGTTAATCCTGCTTATGCTGGTGTTACACAGGATTTAATGGTTAGTGGGGCAGTAAAACAAAAATGGTCAGGGCTTAATGGTGCTCCTGCATATCAAACAGTTGGTGCTCATATGAGATTTATGGATAATATGGGGGCAGGTGGGCGTATTTTTAATTCTACAATAGGTATTGAAAAACGTACTGGAGTAGAAGGAACTTATGCTTACCGTTTACAATTGAATGGTAGTATGCATTTGTCTATGGCTCTATCAGCTTCGTTATTCCAATATTCATTGGATAAAACTAAGGTAAATGCAAAAGATGTAGATGATTTAACTTTTGTCAATGCCAGAGATAAAATGATTGTGCCGGATTTTAACTTTGGAGTATTTTTCTATGATGAAGATAAACATTATTATACAGGATTATCAGTTTATCAGTTGATGGGTAGAAAAATAACATTATTGAATAGTGAAAATTTGGAAAATAGACAATTAAGACATTATATGTTTACTGGAGGCTATTTTATGGATATAAATGATAATATTGGAATAGAAACCTCTCTGTTACTGAAATTTATAGAAAACGGATATTTGCAATTAGACTTTAATGTAACAGGAACATTTATGAAAATGTTTAGTGTTGGATTATCTTATAGGACAGATAATGCTGTTGTTGCAATGATAGGACTTAAAGCTGATAAACTTACTTTCGGATATGCTTATGATTATACTTTAATGGATATTGGAAAATATTCAGTAGGATCTCATGAATTATTTATTACTTATCGTTTTGGTAGTAGCGGTGGAAGTGCTACTAAATTTTGATTTAGAAATTATATTTATTAAAAAAGGAGAGGTGTTTTTTGCCTCTCCTTTTTTAATTTCTATTTATTTTTAATTATTATTTTTCTAAAGCGGTTAAACTTTTCTTAAATATTTCTACTGCTTCCATTAATTGTTCTTCTGTAATAATAAGAGGAGGAGCAAATCTTATTATATGATCATGAGTTGGTTTTGCTAATAATCCGTTATCTTTCATAGCTAAACATACATCCCATGCGGTTTTTCCATTTTTAGGCTTAATCACTACAGCATTTAACAATCCTTTTCCTCTGACTTCTTCTATCATATCGGATTTTATATTTTTTAATTCACGCCTAAATATTTCCCCAAGCTTATAAGCCCTTTCAGCAAGATTTTCTTCTTTTACTACTTCCAATGCTGCTATAGCTACTTTAGAAGCTAATGGATTACCGCCAAAAGTAGAACCATGTTCACCCGGTTTAATTGTTAGCATGATTTCGTCATCTGCTAATACTGCGGATATTGGCATTGCTCCACCAGAGAGGGCTTTCCCTAAAATCAATATATCAGGTCTTACATTTTCATAATTACATGCCAAAAGTTTTCCTGTTCTGGCAATACCTGTTTGTACCTCATCTGCAATAAATAAAACATTGTTCTTTTTACACAATTCATAAGCCTTTGATATATATCCATCATCGGGAACAAAAACACCTGCTTCTCCTTGTATTGGTTCTACTAAAAAGCCTGCAATATTAGGGTCTTTTAGTGCTTCTTCAAGAGCATTGATATCATTATACGGAATCTTGATAAAACCGGGAGTATATGGACCAAATCCTTTGTAAGCGGTAGGGTCAGTACTCATAGAAATAATAGTGATTGTTCGTCCATGAAAGTTTCCTTCACATACAATTATTTTTGCTTCATTTTCTGGAATACCTTTTACTTCATAAGCCCATTTTCTACATAATTTAAGTGCTGTTTCGTCAGCTTCTGCACCAGTATTCATTGGCAAAACTTTGTCATACCCAAAATAGTTGGTTATATACTCTTCAAATTCACCTAAAGCACTGTTATAAAAAGCTCGTGATGTCAATGTTAGCTTTTGGGCTTGTTCAATCATTGTATTAATTATTTTGGGATGACAATGCCCCTGATTTACAGCAGAATAAGCCGATAGAAAATCGTAATATTTTTCACCTTCAACATCCCAAACAAATACACCTTTTCCTTTGTCCAACACAACAGGTAACGGATGATAATTGTGAGCTCCGTATTTTTCTTCTCTTTTAATGTAATCTTCAGTTGTCATTTTTTTTATTTCCATAATTTTATAAATTTTAAATGTTAAAAAAACAGCCTAAAAATACTATAAAAAATTAAATATTTTTATTACAATCCTTTTTATATGAAAAAAAATGCTTATTATTGCAAAGTGAAAAACAAAAATGTAAATTATGAAAATAAAGAGTTTATTTAGTTTGATTATGGTTGTGGGGTTGGCTCTGTTTGTCTCTACTTTTAATAGTTGCCAATCTGGGAATGATACCCAAAACCTGGAAAATGAAATAGATAAAAAGGTAGATACTGCAGGTCTCGCTGCAAAGGAAAAAGCTCAGAAAGTATTTTATTCACTACCTTCTCCAATAGAGACAGCATTATTACTTAAAAGGGCTGGAGCAAAATTTAATGATGAATATCTAAATCCGATAGATAATATAAATAAATATACTTCTACTAAGAAAATGGCATTAAATTTGGGTGTATATAGTGCAGATTTGAGTTTTGTAAGTATGTTTGACCAATCTCAATATAGTGTGAAATATTTATCTGCGGTTAAAAAACTTGCAGATGAGTTGGGAATATTGGATGCAGTGGACCAATCATTGTTTGATAGAATGGATAAGAATATGGGAAATGCAGACTCATTAATGGAAATTATTTCTGAAACAATGATGAATTCAGATGCTTTCTTGAAAGATAATGACAGAATGGAAACTGCAGCCATAGTACTAGCAGGTGGTTGGATAGAGGGATTGTATATAGCTGTTCAAATAGCTAAATCTACGGAAAATAACCAAGAAATTGTAAAAAGGGTAATAGATCAAAGGTTATCGTTAAATACATTATTAAATTTGTTGAAGTCTTATAAAGATAACGCTGATATAAAAGATATAACGCCTAAGTTGGAAGAACTAAAAGTGTTGTTTGATAAAATAAAAGTGACTAGTTCTACTCCAGAAATGACAAAAAGCGATAAAGGTGAAAATGTTGTAAAATCAGAAGTGAAAATAGATTATAAGCAAGAAGATATTGATGCTTTATTTAATAAAGTAATAGAAATTAGAAATGAAATTGTTTCATAAAATAAAAATATTAATGATTATGAAAAAGATATTAGGTTTATTTGCATTTGTATCCGTTTTAATGATGATATCACCTACTTCAGGTAAGGCTCAATGTAAATCATTTGCCAAAAAAGTATGTAAAATGGAATTATTGCCGTATGTACATGACGGAATATATAATGCTACTGTGTTATCCGAAGGAGAAACCGCAGAATTATATAAAACTTTTTATTCAGGACAACAATATAGAATAGCTGTGTGTGGTGCAAAAGAATTGCCACCTATACATTTTCAAGTATTGGATGCAGACCGTAATGTGTTGTATGATAATGAAAAAGATAACTATGCTACTACTTGGGATTTTTCTTTAGATGCTTCTCAACAGTTATTAATTTCTATTCAAGTAGAAACTTCCGACACTTTATCTGATGAGATATTAAGCGGTTGTGTTTCTGTTTTGGTAGGATTTTTTAATAAGGAAAATACATTTAATCAAAACTAATATATTGATTTTAATATATTTGGAATAAAAAATCTTTCTTCTTTGAGAAAAGGAGGAAGATTTTTTGTTTTTATATGCAACTTTATTGAATTGTGTCTCGTATATAGAAATAAGAAACAATATGCACTATGAAGCAATTAAAAATTACACAGCAAGTAACTAAACGAGATGTTTCCATTGATAAGTATTTAAAGGAAGTTAGTAGGTATCGTTTACTCATTCCTGAGGAAGAAGTAGAACTTGCTCGCAAAATTAAAGAAGAAGAAGATATAGAAGCTTTGAATAGGTTAGTTACGGCAAACCTGCGTTTTGTTGTTTCGGTTGCTAAACAATATCAGAATCAGGGATTATCATTGTCTGATCTTATTAATGAGGGGAATTTGGGATTAATAAAAGCAGCAATGAAATTTGATGAAACCAGAGGATTTAAGTTTATATCTTATGCAGTATGGTGGATTAGACAGTCTATACTACAAGCTTTGGCGGAACATTCAAGAATAGTACGATTGCCTATAAATAAATTGAATGAAATAAATAAGATAAATAGAACTCTACATGAATTACAACAAAAATATGAAAGGGAACCTGAATTGCAAGAAATATCTGAAGCTCTTAATCAATCCCCTGAAGATGTAAAGAAAATAATGTCTGTAAACACTTCTACTTCTTCTTTGGACGAACCTATAACAAGTGAAGATGATAGTGTTAAATTGATAGATAGGTTGGAAAACGAAGCAATACCTAAAACTGATGCAGAATTGTTGAAAGAATCTTTGGAAGTGGAAATTAAAAGGATACTAAACACATTAAGTGAAAAGGAAAGTAAAATACTTACTCTCTATTTTGGATTATTTGGTGAACCTCAAAGATCATTGGAGGAAATATCAAAAACAATAGGGTTAACTAAAGAACGAATACGACAAATAAGAGAAAATGCAATTCAAAAGTTAAGAAATTCTTCAAGGAAACAAATTCTTCGTAAATATTTATAATTGCTATAATTTTGCCTGTGGTGTAATATCTCTTTCACAGGCAAAATAATCTTTCCTTAATTTTTTTCAATTATCTTTGCACTCCAACAAGTTTTATAACAATTTTTTTTATGAAAGAATATAAAAGATATTTAGTAACAGCAGCACTTCCATATGCTAATGGTCCAGTTCATATTGGTCATTTGGCAGGGGTTTATGTGCCTGCAGATATATATGTGAGGTATTTAAGATTAAAGGGAGAAGATGTTTTGTATGTGTGTGGCTCTGATGAACATGGGGTACCCATCACGTTAAAGGCTAAAAAAGAAGGTAAAACTCCACAAGAAATAGTAGATAGATATCATAATATAATAAAAAAGAGTTTTGAAGAGTTTGGAATATCCTTCGACATTTATTCCCGTACTTCTTCTAAGGTACATCATAAAACAGCTTCTGACTTTTTTAAAACATTGTATGATAAGAAAATTTTTATAGAAAAAACTACCAAACAGTATTATGACGAAAAAGCTAAACAGTTTTTAGCAGATAGATATATTGTAGGTACTTGTCCAAAATGTGGATATGAAAAAGCTTATGGAGACCAGTGTGAAAAATGTGGTACATCTCTTAGTCCATTGGAACTTATAAATCCTGTGTCTGCTATTACAGAAACTAAGCCTGTGCTAAAAGAGACCAAACACTGGTTTTTGCCACTTGATAAATATGAAGATTGGTTGCGGGATTGGATATTGAGAGGACATAAATCAGATTGGAAACCTAATGTGCTTGGACAAGTAAAATCGTGGTTAGATGACGGATTAAAGCCTCGTGCAGTAACTCGTGATTTAGAATGGGGAGTGCCTGTGCCTATAGAAGATGCAAAAGGTAAGGTGTTGTATGTTTGGTTTGATGCTCCGATAGGATATATTTCTGCAACTAAAGAACTTACTGATGAGTGGGAAAAATATTGGAAAGATGAAGATACCAAGTTAGTCCATTTTATAGGAAAAGACAATATAGTTTTTCATTGTATAATTTTTCCTGTAATGTTGAAATCACATGGAGAATACATTTTGCCTGATAATGTGCCTGCAAATGAATTCTTAAATTTGGAAAATAATAAAATATCCACTTCAAGAAATTGGGCAGTATGGTTAAATGAATATTTAGATGAGTTTCCTGATAAACAAGATGTTTTGCGATATGTGATTACTTCGATTATTCCGGAAACTAAAGATTCAGATTTTACATGGAAAGATTTTCAAGCTAAAAATAATAATGAATTACTTGCAATACTCGGAAATTTTGTAAATAGAACATTAACTCTTATTTATAAGTATTATGGAGGAGAAATTCCTGAACCGAAAAATTTACAAGAAGAAGATGTAGCTTTACTTAAAGAAATAGGAAAAATAAAAGAGCTGGTTGCTAAAAATATAGAAAATTATAAGTTTAGGGAAGCTCAGCTACAAATGATGAATTTGTTTAGAGCAGGAAATAAATATTTGACGGAATCAGAACCTTGGAAGTATCATAAAACAGAACCGCAAAGAACACGAAATATTCTTTATGTTGCTTCTCAAATTACAGCAGCCGGAGCAATATTGTCTATGCCGTTTTTGCCTTTTACTTCTGATAAAATATTTAATATGTTGAATATTGATTCCTCAAAAAAATGGGAAGATATAAAAGAAGATATTTTACCATCGGGGCATAAAATATCAAAACCATTTTTATTATTCGAAAAGATAGAAGATAAGGTGGTGGAAAAACAAATAGAAAAGTTAAAAAAGACAGCTATGCAAAATGAAGCTGCGGAGAAAGAAAATAAAAATAAGCAAGAAATAGACTATGATGATTTTGCAAAAATGGAAATAGTTTCTGCTACTATATTGGAAGCGGAAAGGGTGCCAAAGACAAAGAAATTATTAAAATTAAAATTGAATTTGGGAGAAGAACAAAGAACGGTAGTATCGGGAATTGCCGAATATTATAACCCCGAAAATATTATAGGGAAGCAAGTTTTGTTATTGAAAAATTTAAAGCCAAGAAAAATTAGAGGAATAGAGTCAAAAGGTATGATACTCATGGCAGAAGACAAAGACGGCAGGTTAGTATTTGTTTCGCCAGAAAATAAAATTAGTAACGGTTCAAAAATCAGTTAAAATTATGGCAACACAAGCAGATAAGTTTAAAAAAATAATATCTCACGCCAAAGAATATGGTTTCGTATTCCCATCAAGTGAAATATATGATGGATTGGGAGCAGTATATGATTATGGTCCGTATGGTGTTGAGCTCAAAAACAACATAAAAGAATATTGGTGGAAATCAATGGTTTATCTACATGATAATATTGTGGGATTAGATAGTGCAATATTTATGCATCCTAAAGTATGGGAAGCTTCTGGACATTTATCTGCATTTAATGACCCTCTTATCGATAACAAAGATAGTAAAAAACGCTATCGTGCAGATGTTCTTATAGAAGAACATATAGAAAAAATAAGAGAAAAGATAAATAAAGAAATTAAAAAAGCTAAAAAACGTTTTGGCGAATCTTTTGATGAAGAAAAATTTATTGAAACAAGCCAGCGAGTACAAAGATACTTGCAGCAGATAGAAGAACTTAAAGCACGTTTTGTTAGTGCTATGGAAAACAATGATATGAAAGAGCTAAAGCAAATAATAATAGATTATGAGATAACTGATCCTGTATCGGGAAGTAAAAATTGGACTGATGTTAGACAGTTTAATTTAATGTTTGAAACACAACTTGGTTCTGTAAGTGATGACGCATCTTCCATTTATTTGAGACCAGAAACAGCACAAGGTATTTTTGTTAATTTCTTAAATGTACAAAAGACTGCCCGTATGTCTTTGCCTTTTGGTATAGCACAGATTGGTAAAGCTTTTAGAAATGAAATAGTCGCAAGGCAATTTATTTTTAGAATGAGAGAATTTGAACAAATGGAAATGCAATTTTTTGTACGACCTGGAGAAGAACTTAAATGGTTTGAATATTGGAAAGAAAAACGTTGGAAATGGCATTTGAATTTAGGTTTTGGTGAAGATAAATATCGTTTTCATGAACATGAAAAATTAGCTCATTATGCAAATGCTGCATTTGAT
>Ga0256833_1002694_pt1 | contig 12362 bp, 12 predicted proteins | sample 356284metaG_FD_190535 | JGI IMG/M metagenome (GOLD analysis project Ga0256833, IMG submission 190535) | Hydrothermal vent microbial communities from Mid Atlantic Ridge, Atlantic Ocean - 356-284 | ecosystem: Environmental > Aquatic > Marine > Hydrothermal vents | place: Atlantic Ocean: Mid...
AGGAGGGAGTTGAATAGGGTGAAGTGGGTGAAGTGGGTGGAGTGGATGAAGTTGGAGTTAAGTCAGTATTAAGATCTATTTTTTTCATTTCCATAAAATTCCTCCTTGATAATAATATAACATAATTTCCGTTCACAGTTCACCGTTCACTGTTCGCTGTTAACCGTAAAATTTAAGGTAATTGTTTAATCTCGGATTGAATGAAAAGATCTAAATCCCCATCTAAAACTTTCTCTGCTTGGCTCGTTTCAGCTTGAGTACGAAGGTCTTTAACCATTTTATATGGATGGAGAACGTAAGAGCGAATTTGATTACCAAAAGATGCCTGCTTATGTTCTCCTTTAATATTTTGAATTTTCTTTTGCTCTTCTTCTTGTTTTATTTCCCAAAGTTTGGCTTTAAGAAGTTGGAGAGCAATTTCTCGATTACGAGCTTGATAACGTTCTTGAGTAGAAACAATAACTATACCGGTTGGTTTATGAGTTAAACGAACGGCAGTATTAACTTTATTAACATTTTGGCCACCATGACCACCAGCTCTGAAAAACTGCCACTCAAGATCTTCGTCTTTAACATCAATATCAGAACTATCTTGATCACTTAAAACAGGTAAGACCTCAACTAAGGCGAAAGAGGTTTGACGTAAATTGTCGGCGTTAAACGGACTTTGGCGAACCAAACGATGAGTTCCTTTCTCTCTCCGAAAAAGACCAAAAGCATTTTTACCCTGAATAATAATGCTGGCAGATTTGATGCCAGCTTCATCTCCCCTAGTTTCTTCGATCAATTGCCATCTGAAATCAATTTTTTCAATATAACGGGTATACATGCGCAAAAGCATTTCGGCCCAATCCATAGCTTCAGTACCACCAGAACCAGAGTGGATAGAAAGAATAGCATTATTTTTGTCATAGGGTCCAGAAAGATAAGCAAAGATTTCTAAGCGATCAAGTTTAGTTTTCAATTGACGAAGAGTTTTTACTTGTTCGTTGATTAATTCTTGGTTAGTCTCATCTTCTTTAAGCATGTCTTCGAGAATAACAAGATCGGAAATTAAAGTTTCAACCTGATTAATAGAGGCAAGATTATTTTTAATATCGGAAAGTTCCTGGGCAAGAGATTGAGCCTCAGGCTGGTTCCAAAAAGAAGATTTGGTCATTTGAGAAGTTATTTCTTCCTGACGTTTGACAAGCGAATCGTAGCCGAGTTTCTCTTTAATGGAATTCAATCTATCCTGAAAATCAGTCATGATGATATTGTAGCATGGTAAGACATGAAACTAGAGAAACAAAATTGCCAATGTTCAAATTATGATTAACTTCATATAAACAAACTATTACTTCGATGTATCGATAGATGAAAGTAAAGAGACGAAATTTTAAGTTAGTAAACTTTTGACGATATCAATATTCCGTTTGTCAGGACCGTGACCATCAAAACCTGGTACTTCGAGAATAAGAGGAAGATGTTTAAGTTTAGGATGATTAATCACATTTTTGATACCAGTTTTACCAATAAAACCTTCACCGATGTTAGCATGAACGTCGTGATTGCTACCTAGTTTGGTTTTGGAATCATTGAGGTGAAGAATAAGAATATTATCGATGCCAATATATTTTTCCAAATGTTGGACAAACATCTCCAAACCCAAAGGGTTATTTAAAGCATAACCGGCTTCAAAAGCGTGGGCGGTATCAATGCAAATTTTAACTCTAGGAGAGTTGAGCCTTTCCAAAAAAAAGCCAAGTTCCTCCAAGGAACCGATCTTACCTTTTTGGCCAGCGACATTTTCTAGCATCAAAATGGCATTATCTGGAGTTTCAGCTAAAACTTGACGGATTTCTTCAACGACAAGATTTTTAACAATTTCGAATCCCCTACCCTGATGAGAGCCAATATGCAAAACCACACCAGCAGCTCCCATTAGAGCAGCGTTTTTCATATCCATAATTAGGGCTTGTTTAGACTTTTCTCTTAACTCAGGTTTTTCTGAAGCCAAATTAGTAAGATAAAGGGCGTGAATAACCGCTGGTTGAATATCATGTTGTTGAGCCGCCAATTTAAAAGCCTCAACCTCTGATTGAGAATAAAGTCGTCGCCGCCACATACGAGGCGAACCAGCAAAAATTTGAAAACAATTGCCATCAATAGCCAAAGTGCGATCAACAACTTTAATTAAACCCCCAGCAGCTGAAACATGGCCACCGAGACGACGCTTAGATTTCATAAGACGAGTATATACTAAGTTGTTATTCGTAGCGAATAGCTTCAATTGGACTAAGACTAGCAGCTTTTTTAGCTGGGAAAACTCCAAAAACAATACCAACTACAAATGAAGTTAAAAAGGCAATAGCAACTGAGAGTGGGGTCGGAGTAGCTGGAAAAAAGCGATTAAGAGCAAAAGCTCCCAGAGAGCCAATTAAAATTCCAACTATGCCTCCAAAACTACTCAGAAGAGCTGACTCCAACAAAAACTGAATTAAAATATCCTTAGGAGTAGCTCCAACTGCTTTGCGCAAACCAATTTCCTTAGTTCTTTCAGTAACGGTTACCAACATAATATTCATAATGCCAATACCACCAACTATAAGTGAAATAGCAGCAATGCCGGCCAAACCCAAGGTCATGGTTTGCAGGATACCTTGAACTGTGTTAAGTAATTCTGTTTGATCAACAACTGAAAAGTCGTCATCTGATAATCGTTTAGCTAGAGTGTGTTCAACCATTTTTTGAGCTCTAGGAATATCTTTCTCTGACGCAACTTTAACAATAATAAAGTTAATCGCATTAGTATCAAAAACCCGTTGAGTAGTGGTAATAGGAGCGTAAACCCAACTATCAAAATCTGGTCCCCCCATACCGCCACCACCTTTTTTCTCAACTACTCCAACTATTTTAAATTTAGCATTGCCTAAAGTAATTTCTTTACCAACAGGGTTAGTTTTGGAAAATAATTCATCTTTAACTTTATCACCAATAACGACAACCTTTTTACGGCCAGTTTCTTCAGCTTTGGTAAAAAATCTACCCTGAGAACAGTTTAAATTCCTGATAGTTTGATAATAGGAGCTTGTTCCAGTAATAGTTACCGTATAAGTATTGGCTTGATATCTGGCCTGTTGTTGAAGTTGGGTAATGGGAACAGCCTTTTCAATAGGATAACCTAGACGATTTAAAGAAATAATATCCCTAGTTTTAAATTTACTGTTAAGCATGCCTGTACGCATAGAATCTTCACTAAAACCCTTACCTTTAGAAAATAAATCTCCTGGCATAACATAAACTAAATTAGTACCTAGACTCTGAAATTGATCCTGGACCATGCGTCTTAATCCATCCCCAATTGAAGTCAACAAAATAACTGAAGAAACTCCAATAATAACTCCCAAGACAGTTAAAAAAGCTCTAACTTTATTGCGGGCAATTGAAGTAACTGCAGTTTTAAAAATAAAAGAAAATTTCATTGAGACTCCTCTTTAATAATATGACCATCAAGAATATGAATAGTTCGTTGGGCAATTTTAGCCAAGTCAAGATCATGAGTAACTAAAACAACAGTACGACCTTCAGCATTAAGATTTTTAAGAATTTCCACAACCTCCTTGCCTGACTTAGAATCCAGATTGCCAGTAGGTTCATCAGCAAAAATAATCTTAGGATCGTTGATTAGGGCTCGAGCAATAGCAACCCGTTGTTGTTGACCCCCTGAAAGTTGGTTGGGATGATTGTAAATACGCTTACCTAAACCTAACGATTTTAATAAAGAAACTGCTGTCTTTTTTGCTTCAGATAAAGAAATTCCTTGATTGTAAGTTGCTGGTAAAAGAACGTTATCTAAGGCTGAAGTTTTGGGTAAGAGATTAAACCGTTGAAAAACGAAGCCAATATAATGATTACGTAAGGCTGCTAGTTCTTCATCTGAATAGCTAGAGGTTTCTTTACCTAAGAAATGAAGTTTTCCAGAAGTGTGCTTGTCTAATAAACCCATAATTTGAAGAAGGGTCGATTTTCCTGAACCTGAAGGCCCCACCACTGATAAAAATTCACCAGGATAAATAGATAAATTTATCTTGTCTAAAGCTTTAACAATATGACCCCCTAAGTCGTAAATCTTGGAGATTTGATGGAGTTTAAGCAATGGTTGTCTGTTCTTGTTTCTAGTCATAATTAATCCTTAATCAAAACTTGATCCGAAGGAGAAAGGCCAGATTCTATTTCAACATAATCATCACCTTCTAGACCTAATTTAATGTTTTGGCGTTGTTTATGACCATCTTTGAGTAAATACACAAAAGAACCTTGATCATCTTCATGAACGGCTTCTTGAGGCAAGGATAAGACATGAGTTTTGTGATCAAGGGTTAAATAAGCGGTTCCATTTAATCCTAATCTTAAAACAGGTAATTTAGAGGAAGAAAAAGTTAGTTCGAGGGGGTAAACGGTACCAATTGAAGTTTCTTTGGAAGCAAAAGATATCCTATCTATTTTTACGGGAATTTTTTGGTTTGGAAAGGCATCTAAGACAACAGTAGCTGGAGTCTGAAGATTAACTTTAGCTAAATCACCCTCCTCAAGTTCTGCAGAAAAATAAAGACTTTTCGGATCAACTAGAATAAACATATCTGAGGGTAAGATGTTGACATGCGAACTGGTAATAGGAGATTTGATGAGAATACCCGTAAAAGGAGCAGTTAAATAAGAATATTTAATTGTCAAATCTTGAAGTTCCACATTAAGAACAGCATTATTAAGATCATATTGGGAATTATCTAAAATTCTTTTAAGTTGAAGATCGATATCATTGGCATCTATTTTATCTTGATGATCATCTCTTAATTGACTAAAGGCATTAAGCTGTTTGGCATATAGATTAAGTTTTTCTTGAAGAACTTTCTTAAGTTGACGCTGATCTAAGCTGGCAATGGTTTGATATTTTTTAATAGTATCTCCTTCTTGCCAGGGATAATAAACCACCAAACCGCCGGTTTGGAAATGAAGTTTAGCTAATTTCTTAGCTTGAACAGAACCTGATAATTCTAAGGTTTTAGTAATATCTCTAAACTGAGGTTGTACGGTTGTCAAGCTGTGATCTTTAGCTGAACTATGATTTTTAAACCAGATAAAACCAAAACTTAATAAAACTACACTTAAAATTATTGGAATGAAATGTTTATTGATTGTCATATTAAATCCTTTCTAAATTAGAACTTATTTTAGTAAGAGTAATTAAAAATGAATGTTGTTCGTCTAAAGAAATATTCTTGAAAGCTAATTGAGCGTGATTTTTAATATGTTCTTCGATTTGATTAAGAACAAGTTTTCCTTTAGAAGTAAGGGAAATCAGAGAAATGCGTTTGTCTTCTCCCACATTAAATTGGAGTAGATTATTGCGCTTTAATTGATTAACTTTTTCTGAAGCAGTTGATAAAGAAATTGAGAGAAGCTTAGCTAAACTAGAAATAGTTTGGGGTTGACGAGAAACTACAAGTAAAATGGAACCATTAAGCATACGGTCTTTGCTTTGGCGTTTGATTTTTTTACGGATCTGGCGACCAACTAAAAAAATTTGTAAAAATAAATCTAGAGAGATATCGTCTTTATGTTTCATAAGTCATAATACTACGGTAACCGAAGCATTTTGTCAAGAATTGATTTAGCTTATCAAAAACTATCAACCACGATATGTGTTTCTTTACCATTTTTTTCAATCTCAAGATTAGAAAAATCCCCTGTTCCTGTTTACGCTATTATCTGCTAAAAATATTTTGTCAAATTAATCTAACAAGCTCTTTTAATTAAGACGATTGTTAACTTCTTCCCAATTAACCACTTGCCACCAAGCATCGACATATTGACCACGATTGTTTTTGTAATCTAAGTAATAGGCGTGTTCCCAAACATCAATAACCAAGAGAACTTTCATATTGAAAGCTCCTAAAAGATTGTGGTTTTGAATTTGAAGAACATGAAGATCACTTGTTTCCGGATCTAAAACCAACATAGCCCAACCAGAACCTTCAACGGTTTTAGCAGCTTGAGAGAATTCAATCTGAAAAGCTTCAAAACTACCAAAATTTTCTTTGATCAGGTCGAGGATCTTACCACTTGGTTGATTGTTATTGGTTGGCTTGCGCATGTTAAGCCAAAATAAATTATGAAGTTTAACTCCATTAAGATTGAAAGATAAATCACGTAGAACCGCCTTAATATTTAAATCTGGACCCTCTCCTACTCTAGCCTTCTCGAGCTTATTAATAGCTGCGTTGGCGCCAGTAACATAACCAAGATGGTGTCGAGTGTGGTGGAGTTGCATAATTTCTTTGGAAATAACTGGCTCTAAAGCATCATAAGCGTAAGGAAGATTTATCAATTCAATTCTTTTTTGCTTAACTACCATGTTTTTATTATCTCTTTTTTTCCGGAGATTGTCAAAGTATGCCGTTTGCTATTTTTTGTTTGCCGTTATCGCCTGCCCTATTTAACACAGTTAATTATGGGGTTTGAGATCGAATTTTATCCCAGTAAGCTCCACGACGACAAAGCAACTTAACATCCGATTTGTTTAATAAAAGAGCCTCGACTGCTCTTTCTAAAAAGATAGTGTTTTGAGAGCCTTTAAAAAGAATCCATGATTTAGATTTAAGATTAGTTCGGAGATATTGAATCAATTCATCCATAGTAGTGAAATGATGAGTTGGAAATTGGTTCTGACGTAAAATTGGCAAAGTATAACGACGAGTTAAATTTCCAAATAAAACGGCTTCGTCAACAAAGTTGATAAGCCATTCAGCCAAATCTTTATGAGCTTGCTTAGCCTCCTGACCCAATTCTCTCATATCCCCAACAACAGCAATTTTGTAATGATGTTTAGCTAACTGATGAAAACTTTTAAGAGCAGATTGCATAGAAGTGGGAGAGGCATTATAACTACTATCGATCAAAGTAGTTCCATTTAAACCAGAAAAAAGTCGCCAACGGCCAGCTGGAGGAAGATAATTTTGTTGAAGAAATTGAATAGTTTTTTGAAAAGGAATTCCTAAACCAACGCCAACAGCAATGGCGGCTGCAAAAGTGTAAGCATAGTTGTCTTCCATAGGAAATTGGTCAAATTTTAGTTCGGCTTCTTGGGCTAGATAGGTTAATTTTAATTCAAAAGAATGGTTGGTTTTTTTCAGGCGATTGATTTTAATATCAGCATCTGAGTGATAGCCAAAGGTCAAAACCTTAGCTGAAGTTTGGGAAGCCAAAGAACCAATTTCTGGTTGATCGATATTAAGAATTGCTAAATCAGACGAGGTCATGGTGGTAACCAACTTACCTTTTTCTTTGGCAATCAAGCGAATAAGCTTTTGGCGACGCCGATTCAAATGCCGATCCTTAACCAAATAATCGAATTGTTGGCTATGAACCAAGCGAGCATTAAGAACAATTCCAACTTGAGGCTTAACTATGGTTAAAAGATAAGTCATATTTTTTGGAGGCCGAGGTGAATCAATACCCAGTTCAACCAAATAGTAATCATAATTTTCACGATTAAACAAGTAGCCAAAAGGAGCTAAAAAAACAACCCTTAACCAATCAAGAGGAGAATAGGTAGTCAAAGATAAACCTAAAATGTTAAGAGGAATTCCAGACTCAGAATTGGCATGTCTAGCTTCTTTAACTCGACCAATAGATTGAAGTAAAGTAGCAATAGCAGTTCGAGTAGAAGTTTTACCAACTGAGCCAGTAACACCAATCACCAAAGGGTTAACCTTTTTAAGTTGAAGCTTAGCCCAAAAACGCAAGTAGATAAGAACAAGATAACCAAAAAAGTGTCTAATCATGTTTGCCTCCGTTAAGGTCTTGAATAAGCTGTTCAGCCTCTTTGGCTAATTGAGGATCTTGTTGAAGGTAACGTTTCTGCTCTGAAGTTAGCCAACGCTTAGCTTTCATAGTAGTTAAAATATCTTGAGCGAAACGACGTCGTTGGTAAAGAATGGTTAACAAGCGTTGAAGTTTGATTTGATCAACTTCTGGATAGGTTTTAGCTTTTTCCCAAGAAGGAATAACTTGATTAAGATTATTAAGTAATTGAGACCAACTATCCATGGTAGCTTGAGAATATTCAGCCGGAACATAACCCCCCAAATGGCCGACAATAACCTGAGCAGGACAGTGATTGACTTCACCATTAACAACAGCCAAACCAATATCTTGATAACGAGAATCTAAAAGTTGTTTTTTAAAGGCTGGAGAATAAGTTAGATTAGAGATCAATTCTTGAGAATCATAAAATCCTCGGAGAATAAACTCGCCGGTCAAAGGGTTATGATAACCACTTTGCTGAATAGCTGTTTGAAAGGAAATTGGCTTAGATTTAAAACTTTGACTAGCCCGTAAAAGAGCCGAACGTTCAAGAAGGCGGTTGGATTTGAGAGGTTGAAGTTTAGCCTTTAATCTTAATTGATTGAGTTGACGATAAAACCTATCAATATCTAAAGTGGGCTGGTTAGCTAAATCAGCATCATGAGAAGTATCTCGCCAAAACTCATGATAAAGAGTTTGATCCTGATAAGGGAGTACGAAAACAACATCTTTAAAATCAATCAAACCAAGTTGGCTACGAGAATCTAAAGAAATTTTCCGATTATCACCCATAACAAAAAGCTTGTGAGGTGGAATAGTGAGTTGATGACAATCGGCTAAAAAACTGCCGCCGTACGTACTTCGAGGTTTGTAGATGTAGGGTTCGGCTAAACGGCGACCATTAAGGAAAACATAACCATCACGAAGTTGAATTTTATCTCCAGGTAAAGCAATGATGCGTTTAATAAATCCAGCTTGAGCATCTTGATGTTCAGAGCTTAAAATCTGGGCTGTTTTGGAGTTGCGAAAAGAAATAATATCACCATGACCTAAATGACGTAAATTAAATTTAAGATGGAAAATCTTTAAGTAGGGCACATAGCGATACATTAGTGGTTCGGTACGAAAGGGATAGAGATTAGTTGAAGACGGATTCTCTGGTCCACCTTCATCCTTAGACCAAAAAAGAGAGGGGTACATAGAACCAGTTCCCACTACTGGAACCGGTAGGCGACTAAAACCTAAAATCAACTTAAGTTGGTGAAAACCTAAAAATAAAAAGGGTGAAAGCAGAAGTAAAAATAACCCTGAAGTTAAGTGACGACGAAGAATTTTTGGCATAGTTAAGGTTTTGTTTGATAAAGCAAACTAACTTCTTTAATAAGAGTTTCATATTGAGAAACTGGAAGCAGTTGACGAACATATTCTCGTTGGCTAAGAATTTGTTTACAAACCACAATACCCTGATTAAGTAAAAGTTCTTTAAACCTTTGACTTAAGCTGTCTAAAATGGTAATTGGGTGAAGTTGAGCCTGTTCAATTCTAAATCTAAGATTATCATGTTGAGGAAAATCCCAACTCATAAGTCTCATATTCACACAACGAGCATAAGCTCGAGCATCAGAAGTAAAACGAGTATTAGTGATCAACCAAGGCAAAAGTTTGGTTGGTCCATGCCAATTAGCTAAGAGATCTTGGTAGCGTGAATGAACATAAAGAGAAACTTTAACATCAGAACGTAAATGTTTTCGATTATGAAACTTAGCTTCAACGGCATAAGTTTTGCCAGTTTTGGTGGCTAAAACATCAACCTCGTGAGCAACACATTTACCTGATAAAACTTGATTAGTTTTAACTTGGAAATGATCATACTTCAAAAGTTCGGCTAGATATTTTTCAAAAGGATAACCAGATGGACCTAAATCTGCTAGAGCTTTTTTGAGATTGTAGCGAATGCTAGAAGGTTTATGTCTGGAGTGTAGAAAGTTTTTGACTAAACGAAGAATTTCTTTGGTAGTAATACCATTATAAAGATGAGATTGGACGTAATCGAGAAGTTGGGGTTGAAGTTGGCGAGGAACACCAACCCGACGGGCTGAACGAAGGAATTTGGGAGCAGAAAAATATTCCCGCCGACCATCAAACTTAATCACTTGATAAGTCATATAATCAGTTTACCAACTTAAACAGACAATTGCACTGCTAGGGAACCGATTTGGCTTAAAGTTTGAGCCAAATGAACTCCAGCTTGATTTAAAGCTTTGAGCTTAGCTTCTCGTCTAGATTCATAACCCTCAATTAAAGCGCCCGCATGACCAAGAGCTACACCTTGAGGTAAAGTTTCGGTAAACAAACCGGAAACAAAAGCAATAACCGGCTTAGTTAATAAACCTGATTTGATAGCTTGAGCAGCTTGTTGTTCGTAAGTTCCTCCAATTTCACCAACTAAAACTACCAATTTAGTCTGAGAATCTTGTTCCAGGTAACTAAAAAAATCATGGAAACTAGCTCCAAGAAGAATATCTCCACCAATGCCAGCAACTAAAGATTGTCCAAGACCAACCGATTTAATAATTAAAGCTACTTCTGAAGATAATCCTCCTGATTTAGACAAGATAGCAACCGAACCGGGGTTAAAGGAATAATTATCGAGACCACCAATTGAACCAATTTTAAAATATCCTGGCTTAATTAAACCAATTGAAGCTGGACCCAAAACGGTCAAGTTCAAACGGCGAGCAGTTTCTAAAATTAAAGCAGTATCTTTTAAAGGAACTCCCTCAGCAATCAGATGAACGAAGAAAGAAGAAGTTTTAGATGTTGGTAAGGCTTGAACCAATTCTAAAAAAGCCGAAAGAAGAAATTTGGGAGGAACATAAAGGCTAGAAACATTAATGTTCGGGTGATGAGAGAAAGCTTCGGCAACCGAGTTGTAAACCGGCACTCCGGCAACTAATTGACCGCCCTTTCCTGGAGTTACACCAGCTACAACTGGAGTTTGAGAAGCTTTCATAAATTGAAGGGCTCGACGGCCTTCTTTACCAGTGATACCCTGAATAAGAACTCTAGGCTTTTTAGGTATAAACATAGTTCAAAGAGTTGGTTTAAGTAATTTAACTAAATAATCAACGGCAAAGCTCATGGGAATATCTGGACCAAAAAGGTGAAGGTTTAGGTGATGAGACTGTTTGATTTTAGTCAAAGTAGCAAAAGCTTCTTGCCAACGAGGTCCGCCTCGACGAATAACGATTGGATATTTAGGTAGGGGCTGGCATTCCAAAATGGCATCCATAACTCCCATAAGAGTTTCATAAATATCAGTAAAGTTAGCATTGCCACCAACGACTAAAAGAGAATTAAGCGATTGAGACAAAACCACTTTGGTTAAAGCTTTAACTTTTTCTCTGGGAGGATTGCCAGAATATTCTGTATAGTTGGCCGGTTTTAAATCATTGGCTAATAAAGTATCCATAATAACAATGGAGGCACCTCCTCCAGAAGCTAAAACCCCAACTCCAGAACCAAAATCAAAATAACTAGCCCCAGCAGAACCTCGATGATCCATTTTATTGACTTGATTAGCTTCAAGTTCCTTGTCGGTCGGTAATCTACCCAAAAAACTTCTGGGGGGGAAATGGCGATTAGGATGGCGAAAGAAAGCAGCTTCGTCAAGAATAATTTTGGCATCTAAAGCTAGCCAAGTATGTTCAATTGTTTCAATTAGGGGGTTTATTTCAAGCAAACGAATATCCTCTTCGAGAAAAAGATGGAAAAGTTTGGCTAGAAAATCAGGTGGAACTGGCAAATCAGGAAATTTTGGTTGATTTAAAGAAAGAGGGTAAGACTGAAGTTGGTGACGGCGTTTTTCGATACCACTACCACCAGAATCAGAAAAAAGTAAAAGGGGAGAACGAGATTCTGTTGAATAAGTTAAAGCTAGATAAAATTCTTTTTTTGATGTAATTTGTTCTTCAACTAAAACAGATTTTACTGATTCTAGACCAAATTTTGTTCGAAACAAGCGCTTTAAACCAATTGGAAGTTGTGATGATTTAGTAACAAATAAAATTCCCCCTCTAGCAGCTCGATTACCACTTAAAAGTTGAGCTTTCAAAACGTAAGGTCCAGAAAAAGGCGGGAGGGTTAATTGGTCAGAAGAGGAAACTAAATGAGATTTTGGTAAAGAAAAACCATATTGAGCCAACAAGTGTTTGGCTTCAAATTCGTAGAGCTTCATGCTGTTGGTTGAACTTGTTTTGGTTCAGGCATTGACTGAGATGGAGTTGATTGAGAGTTGGGTGAGGAAATTGAAGACAAGAGAACTCCCTCGCAAATCAAACCTCGATCATGGAATTCCTGATTAAGTTCTTGTTGTAACTGTTTCTCAATTTCTGGACGATGAGCGGTTAAAGCAGATGAGTCTAAACGAGCAAAAACAGAGGCAATTTTGGAGCGAGAAAAAGGCCTGACTACTTTAGAGACAAAGTTTTCACCTATATTTTCCCAAAGTTCTG
>Ga0256833_1002695_pt1 | contig 12361 bp, 8 predicted proteins | sample 356284metaG_FD_190535 | JGI IMG/M metagenome (GOLD analysis project Ga0256833, IMG submission 190535) | Hydrothermal vent microbial communities from Mid Atlantic Ridge, Atlantic Ocean - 356-284 | ecosystem: Environmental > Aquatic > Marine > Hydrothermal vents | place: Atlantic Ocean: Mid...
CGAAGCATCAAAGTTTGGACCGGCAACCAATATCATTGCCGGTTTGGGAATTGGTATGCGTTCAACTGTCTTTCCTATTCTGGGAATCTGTGCGGCAATATTCCTTTCATACTACTGCGCCGGGCTTTATGGTATCGGCATTGCGGCTGTTGGCATGTTGGCAACCACTGGTGTCACCATGTCGGTAGATGCCTATGGTCCGATTGCCGATAATGCCGGGGGTATCAGTGAAATGGCCGAACTCGGTCCGGAAACCCGTAAGATTACCGACTCACTCGATGCAATTGGCAATACCACCGCTGCAGTCGGTAAAGGCTTTGCCATTGGCTCGGCTGCACTAACGGCGCTGGCCTTGTTTTCAGCCTATGCCACCGCTGCCCATCTGGATAAAATTGATTTACTTGATCCATTGGTCGTTATCGGTTTGTTTATTGGCGGCTGTGTACCGTTTCTGGTTGCTTCAATGACCATGGATTCAGTCGGCAAGGCGGCACAGGATATGGTTGAAGAAGTCAGACGCCAGTTCCGGGATATCGCCGGATTGATGGAAGGCAATGTGAAGCCGGACTCCGCCCGCTGCATCGAAATATCCACAAAAGCCTCGCTCAGAGAAATGATTTTACCGGGAATCGTGACCATTTCTGCGCCGGTACTGGTCGGCTTTATCTTGAACAAGGAAGCATTAGGCGGCTTGCTGGCCGGTTCATTGGTTTCTGGCGTATTAATGGCCTTGTTTATGGCAAATGCAGGGGGTGCCTGGGACAATGCCAAAAAAATGATTGAAGGCGGCGCCTTTGGTGGCAAAGGCAGCGATGTTCATAAAGCGGCCGTATGCGGCGATACCGTCGGCGACCCGTTTAAAGATACCTCGGGCCCATCATTAAATATCGTCGTCAAACTGATGTCGATTGTTTCTTTGGTTATTGCGCCGTTGTTATAAATTCAACTGAGGGTTGATATCACTCATCCCATCTATTAATTTAAATCGATGGTTTGCCTTGTAAAGAGGCAAGCCATCGTAGTCAAAAGTACTATCTTTCTCCACTTTTTATTCAAATTAACAAAGCAATCAGGTGTTTTGTTAGCTGTCTATTCTTTTGTTTTATCGTAACTACTCAGCGTATTTAGATATTTAATATCAGTCACTTACCCCAGAAGACGCCGTACACATCCATGTAGTCTTGAATGTAACATCCCTGTCACATACATTTCTCTTTTAAAGTACGCTGAGTAGATACGTTTTATCTTAAGCAGTATGGTCGTTCCTCCATTCGGTTACAGATGTGTCATATCACCCATTTTGTGGGATATGACACAGTTCTATTCTTGTTTTTCTATTTTTAATCTTCTATGTGCCTTTGTGTACAAGGTTCTTTCTGTTTGGCATAGCCTTTGCTTTAGCAATGTGAGGGTGGTTTGTTGTGAGCCTGGAAAAGGGGGCTACGAATCAATTAAAACAATATGTCTGTTTATAGAAATCTGAACAGAGAAAACAAATTAATGCGATAGAAACAATCATGCTGGTGGAGCATGAAATTTTGTGAATGGAAATAACAGAATTTTAGGGTTATTCAACCAGGTGATTGGTTATGAGGGGCTATTCAAGCATTTATGGAACAAGAAGAAAATGTAAAAACCATCGCTGAATATATTGATGCGATAGTCAGGCGAAAGTGGCTGATCATTGCCTCAGTGATTGTGATTGGCTTTTTAGGGTTTGTGCTGGCAATGAAATTGCCGCCTGTTTATCGATCCTACGCGACCATTCTAATTGAAGACCAGAAAATTCCCAGAAGTATGGTGCAAACCACTATCACTGACTTTGCGGACAAGCGTATCGAGCTGATTAAGCAAAGAGTGATGACCCGGGACAGAATTCTTTCATTAATTGAAAAACATAAGTTATATCTTGATGAAAGAGAGCAGTTATTGCCCAGTGAGCTGGTGGATTTGTTTAAGGAAAATGCCGAAGTCAATCTGATTTCCGCTGATGTTCGTGACCCGCAGCGTGGTGGTATCAGCAAAGCAACGATTGCCTTTACTATAGCTTTCAGTGATAAAAATCCGGTATTGGCACAGTCAGTGACCAATGATCTGGTCAGTTTTTTTCTGAATGAAAATACCCGTACCCGGGCGCAGAGAGCCTCAAAAACAACCGAGTTTCTTAAGGATGAGTCAGAAAAGCTGAAAAAAGAAGTCCAGAAGGTGGAAGGCCGAATCATGGATTTTAAGGCCAGGCATGGAAACAGTCTGCCGGAAATGATGAAAGTCAATCTTGATGCGATAGAAAGAGCTCGGAATGACTTGCGTCAGGCAGAAGGGGATATCCGTATCGCTCAGGATCGTATTGCCTATCTGACCGAATCATTGCAGGTGGCTAAAGATGAACTACCGGCCGGTCAGCAAGGGGCGCCGCTTAGTAAGGCGGAACAATTAAGAGTGCTGAAATCTGAATATATTCAATTATCTTCGCTTTATAAACCGGAGCATCCCGATGTCTTGCGCGTGAAGCACCAAATTCAGAAGCTGGAACCTGAATTCACCGGCAAAGCATCGCAACTATCCATACAGAAAGAGCTGGAAAATGCACAGAAATCCCTGGAGTTACTTAGAAATAAATATGCTGACAGTCATCCGGATATTGTAAAACTTGAGCAGAAAATCAAGAATCTGCAACAAGACTTTAATAATGCGGAAGATGATACAGATGAAGATGTTCAAGGCAGCGCACACTATATCAGTCTGCTGGGACAGTTAAGAACCACTGAACATGAGCTGGAATACCTGTTGAAGTTAAGAAAGGAAACCCGACAGAAGATTAATGAGTTACAGGAATATCTGGATAAAACACCCTTGGTGGAAAAAGAATATCAGGATCTTCTTCGTCATCGTCAAACCAGTATCAATAAGTTTGCCGAGCTTGAATCTAAATACCGGGAAGCCAGACTGGCACAAACCATGGAAGAAGAGCAAAAAGGTGAAACATTCTTGATTGTAGAGCCACCTATTGCCCCGGATAAGCCGGACAAGCCGAATCGAAAGAAAATTGTTGCATTGGGACTGGGTGCTGGTGTCGGTTTTGGCTTGTTTCTGGTGATATTGATGGAGTCACTGTACGAGGTAATCCGGGGGCCCAAAACTTTGGAACGTGTTACCGGTCACAAGCCTGTTGTCTGTATTCCCTATGTGGAAACTCCGCAGGATATATTACGCAAGAAACGTCAAAAGCGATTGATAGGGTTGGGGATGTTGCTGATTGTTATCGCTATCGTGGTGATTACTCATTTTTGGCTTATGCCGCTGGAGATGATTTGGGCGAAGGTTTTATCCAAATTATCAAGACTTTAAAAATCATGACCAGCTTTGATTTCCGCGGTATCCGTGGGAGTGATAGTGGACACACCAAAGCATGAGTCAAGGATATTTCTAACAAAACTTATATATGAGATTAACGGATAACAACTGGAATAATGTTGAATACTAACCAAGAGCAAAAACCGATTTTTCCAGCGATTCAATACAAACAAACCCGCAAGGTAATCGTGTCCCCTTCAATGATGGCGGAAAGGCGGTTGGTGATGGGAGTCAGGAATAATCCATGTGTTCCTGTATTCAAGCATTTGCGCACGCATGTTTTACAACAGATTCGGGAAAATGGCTGGAACAGTATCGCCATTGTTTCTCCTGATTCTGGCTGTGGTAAAAGTTTTCTCGCTGCTAATCTGGGAATAGCCTTGTCAATGGAAGTGAATCAAACCGTATTGCTTGTGGATGTTGATTTTTATCGTCCAAAATTAGGCTGGCATTTCGGCGTTGAAAATGAAAAAGGAATCGTGAATTATTTATACGACGATTATCCAGTAGAAAAATTATTAATAAATCCAGGTTTTGACCGGCTGGTAATTTTACCGGCAGGAAAAGGGAGTGAGGATGTTTCTTCCGAGCTTTTAACCTTGCCTAAGATGACTGAGTTGATAAATGACATTAAAAGTCGGTATCAGTCACGTATTATTTTATTTGATTTGCCGCCTTTGCTGGCTTCAGATGATGCAATGTTGTTTATGCCTAATTATGATTCCGCATTATTGGTTGTAGAAGATGGAAAAACTTCCCCGGATGCAGTGAGTCGTTCGCTGTCTCTTTTACATGAAACAAATGTTTTGGGTACTGTATTGAATAAAACTACAGCTAATAAAAATAACTATCTTTATTAGCTTGTGTAAATATCAGCCGTTTATGATGTATTCCATGGTAAGTGACTGAAATTTAAATACTAATGCGCTAAATAGTAAGCAAACGGTTATAACCTGTTTGCAGGTGGCGAACGGATTTAATTGGAGGAAAAATGCACGTACATTCTACAAAAGGTGATTCATCAGTTTTTACAACAAGAACAAAACAGCTTGAGTCTGATGTAATTACTTTATTTGGTATACGTTTTAATCGTGTCAGAAAAGATGAAGCAGCTGACATGATTATCGAATTGGCACAACAAAGAAAACGAGGCTTTGTGGTTACGCCTAATGTCAATATGCTTACTTTATTGCCTTTTCATCCGGAATTGAAAGAAATCGTTAATCAGGCGGCAGTATCAGTTGTGGATGGATGGCCTATTGTCTGGGCGAGCCGGAAACTGGAAAAACATGCGCTTCCTGAACGGGTCGCAGGATCTGATTTGTTTCCGCTGATTTGTGAGCATGCTGCTCAAAAAGGACTTACCCTGGCGTTAATGGGAGCTGCTGAAGGAGTTGCAGATAAAGCTGCAGCACGTTTAAAGGAAAAATATCCTGAATTGAAAATCGTGGGAACTTATTGCCCGGCCATGGAAGATGAAATTTCAGAACAAAGTACATCAAAGATGCTGGCGTTCTGTAACCAGGTTAAACCGGATATTTTATTATTAGGCATGGGGATTCCAAAGCAGGAGAAGTGGATTGCCGCCAATGTTAAAAAAATGGATATAGGAATTGCCTTGTGTTTTGGGGGCGTTATTGATTTTGCCGCTGGAAAAATAAAGCGTTCACCGAAATGGGTGGTTAATCTCGGGCTTGAGTGGCTTTGGCGATTATTTATGAGTCCTAAACAATACTGGCGCCGGACCATTCTGCGATTCCCTATGTTTTTTCCTATGTTTGCAAATGAATTGATTAGCAGGCGCTGGAATAGAAAGATTATTGATTAACTAAGGTTATAACAAAAATATGATTAAAATTGCCGTTGTTGGATTGGGCAAAATGGGGTTGTCTCATCAGTCCATGATAAATATGCACCCGGATGTTGAACTGGTTGCGGTTTGCGATAGTTCTCGTTTTGTGCTTGATATGCTGGAAAAATATACTGGAGTTAAGGTTTATACCAATTACAGCAAGATGCTAAAAGCTGAAGGCCTTGATGCCGTTATTATTGCGACGCCGTCTAAATTGCATGAGCCGATGATACGCGAGGCTCTTGAACATGATTTGCATGTGTTTTGCGAAAAACCTTTTTGTCTTGATCAAGAAGAGGGCGCCCGATTGGTTGACCTGGCAGAACAAAAACAATTGGTAAACCAGGTAGGTTATCACTATCGATTTGTTGGCGCATTTCAAGAAGTCAAGCGATTATTGGAGCAGGGGATATTAGGTACGGTCTCTCATGTAAAGGCCGAAGCTTATGGGCCGGTCGTGTTAAAACCAACAGGAGCCAGCTGGCGAAATACAAGAAGCGAAGGCGGGGGATGCCTTTATGATTATGCGGCCCATCCACTTAATCTTGTCAATTGGTATTTTGGCATGCCCGATGCTGTAGGCGGCACTGTGTTGAATAAAATTTTTTCTCAGGATAGTGAAGATGAAGTTTATGCAAGTTTATTTTTGCCAAATGGAGTGAGTGGTCAATTATCTGTTAACTGGAGCGATGAATCATATCGCCGGATGACGACTAAGATAACGATAACAGGTACCCAAGGGCGAATCTATGCGGACCGCCAGGAATGTCAATTGTATTTAAGAGATTCAAAAAAAATACCAACAGACTTAATGGCCGGATGGAATGTTCGTTACACGACTGAATTAACAGATTCCGTCTGGTTTTATGTCAGAGGTGAAGAATATTCAGCGGAATTGGATTATTTTATTCAGAAGATCAAACGGACTGACAATAATAATATAAATTCTTTTGCCAATTCCTTACAGACAGATCGAACTATCAATCTGCTCATTGAAGACAATAATTCAATACCTTCCAATACGGCTACGAATAATCAGCAGGGTATGTCCAAAAATTGGTGGCAGCGAGTTGTTAGCTAATCCTTATTTCAAAACTTAATAAAAATATAAACATGGATAAAGTATTGTTTGGTGATAACCAGTTTTTTGGTGTAAACCATATGTCAGAAGAAAAAGCACGTGCTCAAAGCATGCGTTTTCGTGATACCAGCGCTATTATCGAAGTATTGGATATCGCTTATGAAGCGGGTATAAAAACATTTATGTGTACCACTCATGACAGAATTGGCGAAGTTTGTGAGTATTTCAGAAAAAATTCAGATCGGTATCCTGATTATCAGTTTTATCCGGGAATGCCTTATGCCCATAAATATGCTAATGCTGTTACAGATTATGGTATTAGTGGTGCAATAAAACGTTTTCTGCCTGATGACGGTTTGTTTGATGCCGTAGTTCGTGGCGGTAGCTCCATTGCAAAAAAAGAAATTGATGGTATCGCCACACTGTTGATTGATGCAGAAATGAAGATGTTTGAAGGCTTGTCCACACCCGTTATTTTTCTACAAAATGTGGTTACCGATTTTTTATTAGGTTTAGGCATGAAAGATGCGTTTCGTATTTTTGCTGACCACATAAAAAATCGATATAACGCTGAGCCAGCCTTTTTTACCATGAATATGCCTAAATTACTTGATGTATTGGAAGAAGTGGGCATCGAAAATCCTATTATTTGCTCCAGTATTAACAAGCTCGGGTTTAGAATGTGTGGAGGTATTGAAGCTTATGAACAGACACTGGCTAATCGTCAATTCAGGCCTGTGGCAATGTCAGTGTTGGCTTCAGGCGGGATTCCGCCGCGAGAAGCAATTGAATACGTCAGTCATTTGCCTAAAGTCCAGTCAATTGTTTTTGGTGCCTCCAGTCGTGGGAATATTTTGCAAACCAAAGCTTTGATTGATGAACTGCTAGATAATCAGTAATGTCTTAATGGACTATAGTCGGTGTGAAATCTATATTTTTAACAACGTGGTGAGAAAGTGAATAATCAAAAACGGTCTGGTTATATCTTAATGACTAAAATATTTCTGTCAGGGATATTAGATAAAATTATTTGTTTGCATCGGCCTCAATATATCTTTTTTATTTTTCTCAGTTTTTTTATCAATAATATCCATGCCTGTTCTACTGAAGCGGGCTGCTATGGTGTGAATCTTTCTTATTTCGGTTACTCAAGTTCGTCGGTTCCTTTCAAGGACTTGATGATGCAATCGGGATTATCGGGAGTTTATATCAAAGGAAGTAATACCCAATGTCCTCAACAACCTGATTTCGATGTGGAGGGTTTTCCACTGAGTTTACCAGAAGGTTGTGTGTTTAAGGTTGCCACTGTATTTCATATTCTAAATGATAATTTCTGGCCTGACAGTGTTTTTCCTTATAAAAAGGGTCATTATGTCCTGTTGTATAAAGGGATAGGGGCTATTCGTTTGAGCTGGGATGCAAAAAATATCCATTATATAAAAAGAAACCGAATTGAATTTGATGTACCTGTACCTAAATCAGGCATTCAGGTAGAAATATTGAAGACGGACCCTGAAGATCCTGTCAGAAATATACATATTGTCCATGTCAGTGATGAATCTTCGTTTCGAACCCAGCCATTTAATGATACCTGGTTGAATTTATTAAAGCCTTTTAATGTGCTCAGGTTTACTGATTGGGGCAGGGTTAATGAAAAAAATATTATTTATTCCGGCTCTGTACCGTCCCATGCTATAGAGTCCGTTGTGCTGTCGGATAAAGGTCGTGGGATTGTGACAGAGGGGGAGATGGTTGCCACATTTGTTATTAATAATAAATGGCCCAGAATAATGGTGGATACATACGATGCTTTAAATGGCAATCTCTATTTAAAAACACCTCTTGATAATGCATCATCGGCTACAACGCCAAAAATTATATTACAGGAATTTAAAAATACGCTCTGGGAAAATCGGATTAGGCCAGTTTATACCAAACAGGGAAGTAATAAAGGGGTGGCTTTTGAATACATGATTCAACTGGCTAATCAAGTAAATGCAGACCCTTGGATTAGTATTCCAACGGCGGCAAGCGACAACTTTGTTGAACAACTGGCCAAATTAATCAAAAAAGAATTAAAGCCTTCTCTTAAATGTTACATCGAATATTCAAATGAAACCTGGAATACGTCTTTTCCAGGTTACGACTACTCAGAAGCCAAGTCAAAAGAGTTAAATCTAACCGGCACATCTCCACGGGTAGATGCCTGGCAAGCTTACAGAGCAGTCGAAATTTTCAGAATATTTAATCGTGTATTCGGCGAGCCCGATTTAAAAGATGACCGGCAGCAAAGTCGTTTGATTCGTATATTGACATCCCAGACTGTCTGGTTAGACCGAAGTCTTCGTGTTATGGACTGGAAAATGCCGGGAAACGGCTGGCCGACGGAAGGTATCCCCGCCTATCGTTATGCGGATGCCTGGGCTATTACAACTTATTTGCATTTGAACGACCTCTCACAATTGGAGCAGGCCACAGAATCCCAGTTGATTCAATTTCAGAAAAATGAAATACAGCGCTTGTTTGGTACAGCGTCCAATCCAGGAATCATAAGAAAGCAGTTGCTGGAAGCTAATAAACGCGGGTTACAGCTGGTTACCTATGAAGGTGGAACACATCTTCTGGCGCCACGTAACCGCCCGGATTTAATTGCCAAGCTGGCCAATATGAACAAGTCACCTCAAATGCAAGGCGTATATACCTTGCTTATGCAAAAATGGGATGAGTTGCGTCAGACCTATGGAGCCGATAAGGTCGGTGTCTGGAATCACTATAATGATGTCAGCCGTTATGGAAAATATGGTTACTGGGGGCTGTTGCAGTCTACCTATCAGAATCCTGATAGCGCACCAAAATACAAAGCGGTCAGGGATTATATTTTGCAGAGGAAATAGTCATTAATTCGAACTGGTTTGCCTATGTGGCCTTATTTTCCTGGCCTGTTGTGACGCTTTTGATTTATCAGAGGATGACGATTGTCAGGGCAACATTATGGTCAATCATCGGAGCCTATTTGTTATTACCCGTTGGGACAGAAGTTGATTTACCGATGATTCCACCACTGGATAAGGTTTCGGTTCCAAATATTTCGGCCTTTTTGGTTTGTACTTTGATTATAGGCAAGCGTATTCCTTTGATGCCGAAAGATAGAAATACAAGAGGGTTGATGTTGCTTTATGTGGTTAGTCCATTTGTCACCGCATTGCTAAACGGGGATGCTGTGGTAGCCGGGCCGTTATTTATCGCCGGGATGAACAGCTATGACGCTCTGTCGGCAGTTATCAGGCAGATGTTATTTATTTTGCCTTTTTTAATGGGGATGCAGTTTTTTAAAACAGAAAAAAGCCTGGAAGAAATTCTGCAGGTGCTGGTAATTGCTGCGATGTGGTATTCCATTCCCATGCTATTGGAAATACGACTAAGCCCGCAATTACATCGCTGGGTATATGGTTATTTTCCTCATAGTTTTCTACAACAAATGCGTGATGGTGGTTTCAGGCCCGTGGTGTTTATTGGTCATGGGCTGTGGGTGGCTTTTTTTACCATGATGGCGCTGGTAGCAAGTGTGACATTGTGGTGCATCCGACAGAAAAGCATCAGGAGTTTGCAAAATAGTTGGGTGGTATCTTACTTATTTGTATTGTTGCTACTGTGTAAAAGTATGGCTTCATTTGTTTATGGAAGTTTCTTACTGATTTTGGTCAGGTTTGCAAAACCTAAGACTCAACTACGTATTGCCACGATAATGGTGGTCATCGCACTGACTTATCCGTTAAGCAGAGGATTGGGGTTGTTTCCTGTACAAATAATCAGTGATTTGGCGGCGACGATCAGTACTGACCGGGTTCAGTCTTTTAATTTCAGAGTAGAGAATGAAGACAGGTTGCTGGATAAAACAGAATACAGGCCTCTGTTTGGTTGGGGAACCTGGGGCAGGAACCGGGTGTATGACTCCGATACCGGCAAAGATATTACTGTGACGGATGGACGCTGGATTCAGGTGATGAGTCAGTTTGGCTGGGTGGGGTTGGTTGCCGAATTTGGTTTGTTGGCATTACCGGTTTTTCGTTGTGCCCGTTTGTTTCGTCGGGTGACGGAAAGGCGCGAGGCCGTTGTGCTGGCCTCCATCACTTTAATTATGGCAATCAGTATACTGGATTTATTGCCTAACAATACGATGTCTCCATTGACCTGGCTAATTGCCGGCGCATTGTTATCACGTGTTAATCGCTTGCAAGAAACGGTTCAAAGACCTTCAAATCAAAAGGTAAGGGCATGACAGAAATGTCGCTGAAAAAAAAGTCAGTATTAGCCATGTTCTGGAGTGGCGCTGAAATTTTTTCAAAGCAAGGGCTTCAGTTTATTGTTTCGGTAGTGCTGGCTCGTCTGCTGGGACCCAGTGAATATGGAACCATTGCCTTACTGTATATATTTATTGAATTGGCGGGAGTGTTTGCTGACAGTGGACTGTCTTCCGCCTTGGTACAACGCCAGGATTTAAGCAGGGAGGAGGAGTCAAGTGTCTTCTGGTTTCATGCTTTTTCCGGTTTGTTATTATCCATTTTATTAAGCTTGTTGGCGCCGTATATTGCCGGCTTTTATGACAAGCCAGTGCTGAAGCCTTTGCTCCAGGTCATGGCTTTGTCTTTTTTTATTACGGCATTAGGCAGTATTCAGCATGTTTTACTGACCAAAAAACTGGACTTTAAACGACCGATGCAGGTTGCCATGATATCCGGGGTATTTTCCGGAGTCCTTGCCATTGTTATGGCTTATCAGGGATTTGGAGTCTGGGCATTGGCTATGCAGACTTTAGCGACCAGCATCATCACTACTTTTTCGTTATGGTGGGTCAGTGATTGGCGTCCCCATTTGGTTTTTAACTGGGAGGTTATACGCCGTTTGTTTTCATATGGTGGTTATTTAATGTTATCGGATTTATTGATGGTGACCTATAACCGTATTTATACGCTTTACATAGGCAAAGTTTATTCGGTCAAAGAATTAGGGCTATACAGTCGTGCAGACAATACCAAACAAATTCCCCTGGATTTAATTTCCAGAATGTATGCTCAGGTTGCTTTTCCGGTCTTTTCAAAAGCTTCAAAGGACAGACAGAAACTGCGTAAAGGAGTGCGTTATGCATTGAAGAGTCTGATGTTGATTACATTACCCATAATGATGGGATTGATGGTGACTGCTCAGGAAGTAATCGTCGTATTATTTGGGGAACAATGGTTGGAGACAGCTCCTTTAATGAAAATATTGTGTTTGGCTGGAGTGTTCTGGCCTTTGCAAATTCTGAATATAAACCTGCAAAAAGCTTTGGGACACTCTCGTTTGATTTTTAAGGCAGAGATATTAAAAAAAGTACTGGGTATTGGTTTTGTCATTGTGGCGTTGCCTTATGGAATCACAGGCATTGCCTGGAGTCAGGTTGCTTATGGGTTGATGAGTTTTATTCTGAATGCTTATTTTAGTGGTCGCTCTATAGGCTATGGGTTGATTCGCCAGCTGGACGATATGATGCCCATTATTCTGGTGACAGCTCTGATGGCTATTTCAGTTTATCAGTTTGGACTTGTTTATGACTTTGAGCCGTTGATTGGGTTGATGGCAAAAGCAGGGCTGGGCGCCGTTGTGTTTGTACTGGCCGCAATCTTATTCAGACTCAATATCATTAAGGATTTACGATTGATTTTATCTGGCAGGCAAATGGCTTAATGAGTATGTTTGTGATAGGAAATTTAAATGAATGAATTAATTATACTGCCGTATTTTTCTGTACAGGAGACGCCGTCCGGTGAGCGTATTGTCATGAGGCGGTTTTTGAAAGGTGTTGAAGCTTATGCACAACGATGGCCGGGGCAGGTGACAGTATTAATCAGACATGGATCAGAACCACAGGAAGGCTTGGATCCGGTTGTTTTTCATGCTGATGAATACCCGTTCGATCTGGAACCTTTACCAAGTGATAGCTTTATCCTGAAAAAACGATTGGCTCAAGCTGATGTGATTTTGGCAACACTGGATACAAGCAATTTAAAACTTAGTACTTTGTGCCAGACAATTAA
>Ga0256833_1002696_pt1 | contig 12357 bp, 8 predicted proteins | sample 356284metaG_FD_190535 | JGI IMG/M metagenome (GOLD analysis project Ga0256833, IMG submission 190535) | Hydrothermal vent microbial communities from Mid Atlantic Ridge, Atlantic Ocean - 356-284 | ecosystem: Environmental > Aquatic > Marine > Hydrothermal vents | place: Atlantic Ocean: Mid...
CAGGTGAGGGCGTTGCGGCCGTTGACCTGGGCCCAGCCCGTGATGCCGGGTTTGACCTCGTGGCGGCGCATTTGCTCCGGGGTGTAAAGGGGCAGGTATTCCATAAGCAAAGGCCGTGGCCCCACCAGGCTCATGTCGCCCTTGAGCACGTTCCACAACTCGGGCAATTCGTCCAAACTGGTGCTGCGCAAAAAACGCCCCAGGCGGGTCAGGCGTTGCTCGTCGGGCAAGGGGTTGCCCTGTTCATCGCGCGCGTCGGTCATCGTGCGGAACTTGTAGAGGGTGAAGGGCTTGCCGTGCAGACCAGGGCGTTGTTGGCGAAAGAACACCGGCGCGCCTAAGGTGAGGCGAATGAGCAGGGCCAATAGCGCCATTAGAGGGGTGAGGAGCATTAACCCCACGAGAGCGCCTACAATATCGCAAGTGCGTTTGCCCCAGCGGCGGTACCATGCCATATCAAATCCTCGTGCCGTCAGAAAAATGCTCGACGGCCTCTTGCAGCACCTTTTCCAACTGGCGAGCCAGGTGCTCCCGATTGAAACGCGTTTCGGCCAACTGCCTGGCTGCACGAGAGGCTCGCGTCAGCCGTTCTTTGTCTTTGATGAATTGCACCAACTTTTTCGCGGCGACCGATGCGTCGTGAGGGGGCAGGATGATACCCGCCCCCGTTTGAGTCAGTACTTCAGCCTGCCAACCCCGATAATTGATGGCAAGCGGTGTTCCGGCGGCAAGAGCATCGAAAAATTTGTTGGCCGAATTGGCCCACATTTCAGGCAGGTTGATGAATAAAGAGGTCGCTACGGTCGCGGCGCCTAAGATCATGGGCATTTGGTGTTTAGGGAAGGGTGGCAGCATGAAAAAGTTGACATCAAGCACACCCAGCGCCCGGGCTGTTTCGCGAACTTCTTCTTCTTTGGCGCCTTCGCCCACGACCAGGAAACGTATGTCGGGGGCCATCTTGATGACCTCAGCCGCGACGCGCGCCAGGTAGTCCACACCATTGATGCGGCCCAACGTGCCCGTATAGACCACCAACGGCCTCGCCTGAAGCCAGTCGTGGGCTTTGCGGAACTTTTCGCCCGCTTCTCTGGCGTTTTGGAACAAATCGAGGTCGGAAGCATTGGGGATGACGGTGATTCTGTGAGCGGGGACACCCCATTGTTCGACCCCACGGGCCATATCGGGGGAAAGAGCGACGATATGGGCTGCATTCCGGTAAGCCAGACGCGCCAGCCAACGAGCCGGAGGAATGAGCGGCCCTTTGAGGGCCCCCATAGCAATGGGCAACTCGGGCCAGAGGTCGCGCACTTCAAACACCATGGGGATGTGCTGGCGTCTGGCTGTAAACAGGCCGGGGAGGACGATAGTAAGAGGGGTGCTGGTGGCGAATACCACGTCGGCGGGGATGCGTGCGGCCCGTGTGGCCGCGCCGATGGCAAATTGCAGAAAGGCTTTGATGCGTTGACCGTACCCCATACGGTTGGCGTAAGGCACGCTTAGCCAATGCACTTCAATACCTGCTTCGCGCGTGACTTTCCACCCGCGGTGCCCAAAGCGTTGGCGATAATCAGAGGTCACCATCACCACTTCGTGACCTGCTGCCACCAATCGCCGGGCCATTTCATATGAACGGGTGCTGCCGGGGTCGGCAGGGAGGTTGAAATATTGGTGTAGATATAAAATCTTCATAGCGTGGTTGCCTGATGATTTTGCAGCCTTTGCACAATTTTTTCCGCCGCGTGGCCGTTGCCGTAAAGAAGCACGTCCTGCCCGCGACGTTCCAGGCCCGCTTCCAGGGCGGCACGAATGGTTTGGGCGGAGGTCGGCGGGGCAAGCACATTCCAGCCCGCCTCTACCAGTTCCACCCATTCCGTCTCATCCCGCAAAGTTACGCACGGCACCCGGTGGAAGTAGGCTTCCTTTTGCACGCCGCCGGAATCGGTGGCAATCAGACGAGCGTGCTTTTCCAGCATCACCATGTCCAGATACCCCACGGGATCCAGCATGTGTAGGTGTTGGGTGGCCAGGTTGTACAGGCCGTGCTGTTTCAAGGCTTTGCGGGTGCGCGGGTGCAAGGGCAACACTACGGGAAGGGTGCGGGCGACTTGTGCCAGAGCGCCGAAAATGGCTTGCAGCCGCGCCGGGTCGTCGGTATTCTCGGCCCGATGTACCGTGGCCAGGATGTATTCCCGGGGAGCGAGGCCCAGCCGCTCCAAAATGCGAGAGCGGGTTTCTGCCTGCGCGGCATAGTAGAGGGCTGCGTCGTACATCACATCACCCACCCGGGCAATGCGGCTTTCGGGCAGGCCTTCGCGACGCAGGTTGGCCACGGCTGTGTCGGTAGGAGCGAAGAGCAAGTCGGCTGTGTGGTCGGTGAGCACCCGGTTGATTTCCTCCGGCATACGGCGGTTGAACGAACGCAGGCCAGCCTCCACGTGGGCTACGGGGATGTGCAGTTTCACCGCGGCCAGTGCCCCGGCTAATGTGCTATCGGTGTCACCATAAACCAGGACCCAATCGGGGCGCTGCGCTAGAAGCACGGCTTCGATGGCTTCCAGCATCCTCCCTGTGTTCTGGCCGTGGGTGCCGCCGCCAATGCCCAGGTTGATGTCTGGGTGAGGAATGTCCAGTTCGTCGAAGAAGACCTGGCTCATGTTGTCGTCGTAGTGTTGCCCGGTATGCAGCAAGAACTCGCGCGAACCGGCCTGTTGCAAAGCGCGGGAAACCATCGCGGCCTTGATGAATTGCGGGCGGGCGCCAATGATGGTGAGGATGTTCATGACAAGAGCCTTTGGTAAAGATGCAGCAATTTTTCAGCCTCGCGCGCCCAATTGTACTCCCTTTCCACCAGGGCCCGCCCCCGTTCTCCCATGGCTTGGGCTTCAGCAGGGTGCTCCAGTAGCCATTGGATGGCCTGCGCGATGGCATGGGGGTCGCGCGGATCGACGAACAGCCCCGCGCCTTCTCCAATCTCGCGCCACAGAGGGAAATCTGACGCGACGAAAGGGATGCCCGCGGCCATGTATTCGAAAATTTTATTTGGGAGGGCGTTAAGGTGATTGGGTTCCGGGTAAAAGAGGACCAAACCCACCCGCGCCTGCCCCAGTAGGGCAGCCACTTGAGGCCTGTTCAGCCACCCGGCGAAATGCGTCCGTTGCCAGCCAGCCAGTTGCGTGAGGCGTTTTTTCAGGGCTGGAGATTCGAATGCTCCTGCTAAGGTCAGTTCGGCGTTGCCCTCGATTTGTCCTATAGCCGCAACGATTTCGGAGGCACTGCGAATGGTGGTAATTCTGCCAATGTATACCGCCAGGGGAGGGCGGGCAGTATAGGGCACGTTGGATGAGGCGGGGGTCAGCTCTGACAGTTGTGGAAAGTTTCGCACCACGATGGTTTTGGCTGAGGGAAACCGTCGCGCGATGGTAGGCGTTGCGGCAACCAAGCCGTCAAGGGTCCAGGCAGCCACGCGCTCCAGCGCGGCCATCCCTAGCGCAATGGGCCGCCGCAGGGCAGGCGGAATCCATGCCTTGGAGAGAATTTGTTGGGGGTAATCTTCATGAATATCATAAATCACGCGGGCGCGTGTCAGGGCTTTGAGGGCCAGACCCACAGGAATGAGTTCAGGGTCATGAAAATGGTAGATCTCGGCCTTTTGACGGAATGCCAGCCGAAAGGCCTGCCCGCTGAGGCCGAAGAGCCGGGTAAGGCGGTTTCGCGGCCTGGGGAGGGCTATCAGGTTTATGTCATCCACAGTAGTGGGTTCATTGTGTTGGGCGATCAACACTACGTTGTACCCTGCGCGCTTCAGCGTCTTGGCTTGTTTGTGAAAGATGCGGGTGTCGAATGGAGGGTGGACGGTGGTCAAGATGCAGACGCGTGGCATAGTTGGTTCCTGAGAAATGCAATCGCGGGGGAACGAGTGGGTGAGAGGCACGGTCGCGGCGCTGTGGGGAAGGAACGTCGCTTCCTGCTGGTCGGGGGTTGCTGAGGGGGGCGTGGTGTTAGCAGAGCGTGGTTCCTTTGTCGGTTCATCCACGCGGTTGAGCGGGGGAAGCAAGGCCCCATCAAGGTGATATGGGGATTATACACTCAAGGTTTTGGCCAAGGCTATTTCCTGCTCGGTGGTGCGCTGGATGTCAATGGACTCGACGAACCGGCGTGCGTTTTCTGTGAGGCGCACGTAGAGCCTTTGGTCTTCTACCAGATTGCGAATGAGGGCGGCGGCTTCTCTGACATCGTAGGGCTGGGCGAGCAACCCTGTCTCGCCATCTTTCACAAATTCTGGAATACCGCAAGTCCTGAAGGAAACGACGGGCAGGCCAGCGGCCATTGCTTCGCACATGGTGACGCCTTGCGCGTCCATGCGGGTCACAGCGTAATAGAGACCATGTTGTTGGAATAATTGAGGCATCTCGGCATGGGGCACAAATTTTTCAATCAGATGGACTTTGTTGATGAAAGGGTCTGAGCGAAGCAATGCACGAATGGCCTTTGCATCGGGCCCTTTTCCGTAGATGTTCAGGGTGGTCGGCAATGGCAAATGCCGCATAGTATCGAGTGCCAGGTCTACGGCGTATTTCCCCTTGAGGAAGAGGGGGCGAATGGTCAACACTTTATGGCGTGCCGTCCAGTGTGGTTCAAAGGTGAAAAGTCTGGTGTTGATGCCGTTGGGGATGACCACAGTTTTCGCGCGAAGGTCTAACCCCGTGTTGCGTTTGGCTTCCGCCAACATCCATTGGGAGGGTACGACGAACCGGACTGCTGGATGTTGCGTCAATAGACTTTGAAAGAAGTGCTTGATCCTTGGGATTTGGAAAAAGTCGTGGTATGCGGCTACAGCCAGCGAGCGCGGATGGGACAAGGAGATTTTGTGCTTGTATGCCAGCGTCATGCGCTGGACTTCGATGCCGTGGATGAAAATGACAGCGGGTTTTTTTTGGGTTACAATGAAGCGATAGATACGTCCGCCGTCTTTTTCGGGAATGTGAGAAACATGGAGGAGGTGGGTCATGACGATGTCATAAGTATCAATGGCGGCAATAATGTCGTGGGTGGGGAGACGCTGCACAGTGATGCCGTCCAAGACGTAAGTCTCTGGTACTTTTGCAGGCACAAAGACAGCGACCTTTTCTCCTCTTCTCTGGTATTCCTTTGCTCTTGTGTGGACGAAAGCGTATTCGTAAGGCGAGGACTTGGAGGGGTAACGACTGCTCACGATAGCGATGCGCATCTCTTTTTATCCTGAAGTTGGAGAATGTTGCACTCGAAAGGTTTGGCGGTACATCGGTTGAAGTGCCTGGGTTTCGCGACCTCTATTTTACACTACTGGGGCTGGATGCTTCCTGGTGGGGGCAATGTGCCTTAGAGGAAGTGCTGCGTGCTGGAATGTTATCAGAGCTCCCAAGCGTTGTACTTTCCTTGGCATGGGAGGAGAAGCCAGACGGCGAGCAATATTTGCGAGCATACCGTGGAAGCAAATTACTTGACGAAACGACACAATCCTGTTAATGTGTTGGTGTTATGCCTTTTGGCGGCATGGAGGGCAGCCCCAGCGTGTTGTAGCGAGTCTTGCCATGTGCCGATGGTGTTCTCCGGCTTTGCTCGGTGGAGAGAGCGACTCAGTCGTGCCGTTGCAGCGCAAAAGTCTTTTTGCCGTGAAAGCCGTTTTTTTGCACAAGAGAAGAGCTGTATCAGGGCGGCCCTCTTGTTGTGGCGTTTGGTGACAGCAGTTAAGCCGTTGCCTGTGGCGTGTTTGTTTGCTTTGCACGAGAGTGCATCAGATTACGTAAAGAGTTGGTCGGATGCCCAGTTTTGTCAAAGACACCGGTTTTACAGCACTGACGAGGGTTGTGAGTCGCGTTTTTGGACTGCTCTCAACGGTGCTTCTGGCTCGCCTTTTAGGGCCGAGCGGTAATGGCTATTACACGTTGGCTTTGCTGTTTGCATCAACCGCGGTGGCCTTGTTGAACTTTGGGCTTTCTCCCACCACGATCTATTACATTGCTCGGGGCAAACATGCCCACGGTCAAATTTTGGGGCATCTTTTTTTGTTTAATGGCTTTGTTGCCGGCCTTGCCACTTTGGTGGGGTGGGGGATTGTGGAATATTTGCGAGCAGACCTGTTTCCCCAAGTGCCGCATACAACTCTCTTACTGGCGATTTTGGTCATTCCGGGTATTTTTTCTTTCAGGTTTTTCCAGAGTGCTATTCTGGGTCTTCAGCGGTTTGATTTGTATAACTTCGGGCAGGCTTTTTGGGCTTTTGCCCATTTTCTCTTGTTGGGGGTGGCGGTGGCGCTGCTGAAAACGGGGGTTGCTGGAGCAGTGGTTGCTGAAGCAGTTTCGTGGGGGGTGGGGGCAGCTCTTTTCTTCTATTGGACAAAAAAATCTGTCCCACAGTGGTCGTTTCGTTTTGATGCTGCTCTGGTTAAAGGGATTGCGTCTTATAGCGTGCAAAGCTATTTGGGCAACATTCTGGCTTTTTTCAATTACCGTGCTGATCTTTTTTTGATTAATATTTTTGAAGGCCCTACAGCAGTAGGGGTGTATTCGATTGCCTCAGGGTTGTCTGAGCGCTTGTGGCTGGTTTCGCAGACGGCCAGCACCGTTTTGCTCCCAAGGGTGAGTGCCTCCGAAGATCCTGAGTGGGAAAAGCGTTTTACACCCCTTGTCACTCGAACGGTATTGCTGATCGTGTTGCCGGCCGCGTTGGTGTTGGGGGGGCTGGCGCATCCTTTGGTGAAAATTCTTTATTCCGACGCTTTTTTGGGGGCGGTGCGGCCGCTTCAGATTTTGCTTATTGGCATTGTGGCCTCAAGTTTATCTGGTATATTGGCGCACGACATTGCTGGTCGGGGGTATCCTTTGCTGAACACGTATACCAGTGCGTTGTCGCTTGTAGTGAATGTGGGGCTCAACCTGGTGCTCATTCCGCGGTGGCACATTGCGGGGGCAGCGGTGGCCTCAGCCGCTTCTTATACCGTCCTGCTTTTAGCCAAGCTTATCATATATCGCCACCTGTCGGGAAATTCCTGGAAAGAGGTTATGCTGAGCCGCAAGGATGATTGGAGACTTTATCGCGAGACCATCGCGAAGATTTTGGGCTATGTTCGTGGTTTGATATTTACTCAGAATAATACAGAGGAATTATGAGGTCTAAAGTTCGCGTGGGAATCTTTGGGAGTTACGATGCTTCCAGCCAGGGCGACCTTGCGATCTTGGAGGGAATTCTCGCTCAACTGGTCCAGCGCCTCCCTGGGTCGTCGGCTACGGTCTTTGCTTTTGCTTCTGCTTTCATTCAACGACGGTTGGAAGGGAGGTTTTCAGAAGTAGAAGTGGTCCCTGGGCGTCCCGGACACCGTAGCAGCCCTGAAAGCGCCTCTGAGGCTCCGAGACAAACGGCAAGAAAAGGGTTTTTGGCTTGGGCGGTCCGAAAGGGAAAAGGCGTTGCCACCCGTTGGTCGCTTTTGTATGACCTCTATCTTCTATCGCGGCATTGGCGCTTTTGGGTGGCCCAGTTTCGCCGTGTGCAATCGCTGGATGTGCTTTTGATTGGGGGTGGGGGGCTTGTCGCCGACTTGTACCCTAAGTGGCCAATTTATCCTCTGCTTTATGTAGCGCTTGCGCGACTGGCTCGTACCCCTGTGATGTTCTATGCGGTTGGCGTAGGCCCGCTGCGCCGGCTGAGGGGAAAGATTTATTTCACGCTTGCCTTGAACTTAAGTCATAAGGTGACGGTTCGAGATCATCGTTCGTTTGTCCGGGCGCGCAAATTGCTCCTGGATTCTCGTAAATTGCATCAAACGGCTGACCCGGCGTTTTACCTTTCGGCTGAAGATCTTGCGGTTGAAAGTCAAGCAGTGGCTCTTTCGTTTTCTCACTCCCAGCCTCGTGTGGGAGTGAGTACTGTTTCTCTTTATCGTCCAGGGCATTGGCCGGTTGCAGCGCCTGAACTCTATGCGCGCTATACCCAACAGATGGCCCTTTTGGTCGCTGAGATGTGCAATACTTTCTCCGCAGAGGTTGTGCTCTTTTCGACGAATTGTCCGCAAGATATTCTCACGGCGCAAGATATTCTTCAAGCCGCCTTGCCCCGTATTCAACGCGGGCGTGCTGAGGTTCTATCTTCTTGTGAGCTGCCAGTGCTTTCGCGTTTGTTCCCCACGTTGGACGCGGTTGTGGGTACGCGGATGCATTCGCTGATATTGTCGGCTGTTTACCGGGTGCCTTGTGTGGCTTTGGCTTACCAAGAGAAAGTAGAGGCCTTGTGTGAAAGCCTTAATATGGCAACTTTCTCGTTCCCCATCAAGAGATTTTTGCAACAGGATGACGCATCGGCTGCGGGTTATCGCCAGGAAGTGCTTGCAAAAGTCCGTGATATCCTCCGCCGGCCTGCCTACCACCGCGCACTTGTGGAAACGGGCGTGCGTGGCATGCGGGCGTGCCTGGACCGCGATTTCCAGCTGCTCTTGGATATTTTGCAAAAGCCAGGGGACTGAGCGTGGGCCCGCGTCCCCCGAGGCGTTTTTTAAACTCTCTCCGGCCTTTGTCGTATGTTTGGGAGGTTAGGTGTCATGCGAGTGCTTTTTGTGTTTGGAACCCGCCCTGAGGCTATCAAGCTGGCACCGCTGATTCATATTTTGAGGCAGCAATCCTCTTTTGAAGTGCGGGTGTGTTCTACCGCACAACACCGTGAGATGAGCGACCAGGTTGTTCGGTTTTTTGGGATTTCTCTTGATTATGACCTGGACCTGATGAGGCCTGACCAGTCTTTGTTTCAGTTGACGGCGAGGCTGTTTGGCGCGCTGGAAGGGGTCATCCAGGAATCTGATCCGGATATGGTGATCGTGCAGGGAGACACAACGACAGCCCTGGTGGCTGCGATGGCGGGTTTTTATGCGCAAAAGCGGGTGGTGCATGTAGAAGCCGGACTGCGTAGCCAAGACAAGTTTTCCCCCTTTCCTGAAGAAATCAACCGGCGGCTCATTTCGCATATTGCCGATTGCCACTTTGTGCCCACTGCCCAGGCCAGGCAGAACCTGGCAGCCGAAGGGATTCGGGAACATGTTTGGGTGGTAGGCAACACGGTGATCGACGCACTACTTTTGGCCTCGAGTTTGGTAGAGCATGATGACAAGCTCTACCAGAAGTTTCAGGACATTGATTTTCAGAAGCGGGTTCTCTTGGTCACTGCCCATCGGAGAGAGAATCTTGGAGAGCCGCTGGAAGAGATTTGCCTGGCGCTTCGAGATCTCATTGAGCAGTTTGACGATGTTGAGATCGCGTTCCCCGTGCATCCTAATCCTCGGGTGAAGGCAACAGTGTTCAGGATATTGCGAGGCATGCCTCGAGTGCATCTTCTCCCCCCCCTTGCGTACCCGGAATTTGTGTGGTTGATGAAGCGCGCATATCTGATCATGACCGATTCAGGCGGCGTCCAGGAAGAAGCTCCGTCTTTAGGGAAGCCGGTCCTCGTGTTGCGGGAGGTGACGGAACGGGTGGAAGGCATTGAGGCTGGCGTGGCGCGATTGGTCGGTACCTCCAGGGAGCGTATCGTTGCAGAGGCGCAGCGCTTACTTGAGGATTCTTCTTTCTACGCGCAGATGGCTAAAACGCGAAACCCGTATGGTGATGGGCGCAGTTGTGTTAAAATAAAGCGCTTTTTGGAGAGAGAATGCAGTGCGGCTTTTTAGCGAACAGGCGAAAGCGGACTGCCTGGAGGACGACCAGAGCCAGAGTAGAGTGTGGCAGGTGGTAACGCTGTATTGGCAGGAGTAGTTTTGAGCCTGTGAGATTGTTTGGGAGGTCGCTCATGAGCACACCGCTGGACGAAAAGGGCACGGAGGGGCGTGTCCAGCATAATGCAGACACACGAGAGTACATTTACATTGACCTTTGGGATACCGCCTCTTTCTTGTGGCGGGGAAAGTGGGTGCTGTTGGGCTTTGTGGTGGTCTTTGCTCTTGTGGCAGGTGCTTTGTCGCTGTGGGTTCTTCCGAGGCAATATCAGGCGTCTGCTTCGGTGAGTGTGCAGTTTCCGAGATTGCCTTCTACGATTTCAGTGTATTTGCCCGCACCTTACACTTCGCCCACCCTGGCTTCTCTGGCTAATGCTCTGCGGTCGGATGCTGTCTTGCAACAGGTGACGAGGGGGGAAGGTCTGTCGGTGGCGGCATTGCGCGCCCATGGGCGGGTCGCGACGATAGGGCGGGATGAACTTCGCTTCATTGTGCGAGACAGCGACCCGCAGCGAGCTGCGCGTCTGGTGAACCGCTGGGTAGAGCTGGTGGAGCCGCAGGCCTACGCGCTGTATAATTTGGACTTCCTGGAAGCGCGCTGGAAGGCTCTGGAGGAGGCTAAAAAAGAAGAATATACGGCGGTTAATAAACAAATTGCTGCGGCGGAATCGGACTTGGCGGTAGCCGCTGCACGCTGGGAGCAGGTATCGCAAAAGTATTCCTGCGCGCGCGAGCACGAAGAGGTTTTGCAAGCCGTGCAGGCAGAAATTGCCCACTTAATTCAGGACTTGAGTGCTTTGGATGGTGAGCAGGTTGTGCCGCCGGAGCAGGACGCTCGCGTGTGGGCATTGGTTGCCCAAAACTGGGGCGCGTGGGTGTGTGCGTCGGCATCGACGGGCACGAGCGCTTGGCAGAGCTGGCAGGCCACCACGGCTTCGCTTTCCTTGTTGCCGGGTAGTGTCACTGTTTTGGCAACTCCTCCAGCGCAGATGACAGCACAAGAGGCTGTGGGTTATCTGCAACAAAAGCAAGAGACGATTTCGTCGGCTTTGAAGCAAGTAGAGGCACAGCGCGCCGAATTTGCAAGAGAGCTGGAAACCGTCAGTAGACAGCAAACGCAAGCCCAAGACAGGATGCAGGAACTGCAGGACCGGCGTTCGGCGGTGTGGGATGATTATGCGCGCTTGAAAGATCAAAGCGCGTGGTTCCAAAATATGCGGCAAAAGGGTGCGCTTGTATTTAAAGTGCAGAAGGCGGTTCCCCCTACTACACCGGTCTTCCCGCGCCCTCTTTTCAACGTAGTAGTGGGGGCACTGTTGGGCTTCGTCTTTGGAGGGGGTGTCTTGACCATTTCCCACTGGTGGAGCGGAAGAGAGAAAATATGATGAATGAGCAAATAACGGTGGCTTTGGAGCGCCTTCGGGGGCGCACGGCGCGGGTTGGCGTCGTCGGTTTGGGTTACGTTGGCCTGCCCTTCGCTCTGGAAGCGGCCCAGGCTGGCTTCCGGGTGCTGGGCATCGAGCGTAACCCTGCGCGGGTGGCGCAAGTTAACCGCGGGGAGAACTATATTGACGACATCCGGGAAGAAGACCTCAAAAAGGCCGTGGAGAGCGGCTATTTGCATGCCCAGACGTCTTTCGACGGCGTGGAAGACCTGGACGTCATCGTCATCGCAGTGCCCACTCCCCTGACCCGCCACCTGACCCCCGACCTGCAATACATCATTGCCGTCACCGAAGCCCTGAGCGAACACCTGCGCCCCGGCCAGCTCATCAGCCTGGAGTCCACCACTTACCCCGGCACCACCGAAGAGGTCATGCAGCCCATCCTGGAACGCAGCGGGCTCAAAGCCGAAGAGGATTTCTTCCTCGCCCACTCGCCCGAACGGGTGGACCCCGGCAACAAACGCTGGAAGACGAAGAACACCACCAAGGTGGTTGGCGGTGTGGGGCCGCGCTCCTTAGAGGTCGCACAGGCTTTTTATGGGCAGATCATCGAGAAGGTCGTGCCGGTTTCCTCGGCGCGGGCCGCGGAACTGGTCAAGGTGTACGAAAACACTTTTCGCGCGGTGAACATTGCCTTAGTCAACGAACTGGCCTTGCTATGCGACCGCATGGGGCTGAATGTGTGGGAGGTGCTCGACGCAGCCTTCACCAAACCTTTCGGCATCATGCCCTTCTACCCCGGCCCCGGCGTGGGCGGCCATTGCATTCCCTTAGACCCGCATTACCTGGAATGGAAAGCCCGCGAATACAACTTCCGCACCCGCTTCATCGGCCTGGCCGGCGAAATCAACCGCAGCATGCCGCACTTTGTGCGCGAAAAAGCCTGGCGACTGTTGAACGAAATGGGCAAAGCCCCTTCCCGCTCGAAGATTCTGGTTTTGGGCATTGCCTACAAAAGCGACATCAGCGATTGGCGCGAGTCGCCCGCGCTGGAAGTCATCCGTTTGCTGCAGCAGGATGGCGTGGACGTGCGTTACCATGACCCTTACATCCCCAGCGCGCGGCGGGCTGGTCTGGATTTGGAAAGCGTGCCCTTGACGGAAGAGGCTTTGCGGGAGGCCGACCTGGTGATCATCACCACCGCCCATCGTGCGGTAGATTACCGCTTTGTCGTCCAGC
>Ga0256833_1002697_pt1 | contig 12353 bp, 8 predicted proteins | sample 356284metaG_FD_190535 | JGI IMG/M metagenome (GOLD analysis project Ga0256833, IMG submission 190535) | Hydrothermal vent microbial communities from Mid Atlantic Ridge, Atlantic Ocean - 356-284 | ecosystem: Environmental > Aquatic > Marine > Hydrothermal vents | place: Atlantic Ocean: Mid...
CCAGCGTTCGTGCAATTCTTTTAATTCGTTATGAAAAATTGCCGAACCCTTACCCTGTGCAGCAGTACGCACAATAACTCCGTAATTACGGGGTTTGAGACTCAGCATAATTTGACGCAAACGCTCTCTCTCGGCACGGTCTTTAATTTTCTGGGATACAGAAACTTTATTTGAAAAAGGCACCAGCACAATATACCGTCCAGGGATGGTAACTTCGGTGGTCAGACGTGGGCCCTTATTGTTAATAGCTTCCTTGGCAATCTGTACCAATAATAATTCACCATTAACCAATGTCTCGGAAATACGTCCAAATTTATTCAGCTGCTTTTCAAAGCTAATATCTTCCAGAGGACGCAGATTTTTTGGATGCTGGATAGCTGTGCGGATATATTTTCTGTAGGTAGGAAACTCTGGACCTAAATCGTGGTAATGTAAAAAAGCATCCTTTTCGTAGCCAATATCTACGAAAGCCGCGTTAAGACCGTTCATAATACGTCTTACCCGGCCTATATAAAAATCACCTACATTAAACTGTTTCTTATTTGCCTCCTTAACAAACTCGGTTAATTTTCCGTCTTCAAGCAAGGCAATATAAACAAAATCTTTATCTATTTTTATAACAATTTCTCTATTAACCTTATCCACCTCTATAGATTTTAAACTTAACAATAGAGGCTACCTTTAAAGGTAGCCTCTCATTAACATCTCATTTTCAAAAAGATAGCATCCTGAGCTAAAAACTCACAAACGTTTATCTCTTCTTTTTCTTATGGCGATTCTTACGTAGTCGCTTCTTACGCTTGTGAGTAGCTATCTTATGTCTCTTACGTTTTCTTCCGTTTGGCATAATACTATATTTTTCTTATTTAACTTTTTCTTTTACTTCGTTCAAGAAAGTCTTTGAAGGCTTGAAAGCAGGAATGTAATGCTCGGGAATAATAATGGTAGTGTTCTTAGAAATGTTACGAGCTGTTTTCTGAGCACGCTTCTTAACGATGAAGCTACCAAAACCGCGCAGGTAAACATTGTCTTTGTTTACCAGTGCTTCCTTTACTGTATCCATAAAAGCTTCAATAACCAGCTTGACGTTTAATTTTTCAATTCCAGTCTTCTTGGAAATTTCATTTACAAGATCTGCTTTTGTCATTGTTCTGAGTTTTATTGTTTTTTAAAACGGCTTACAAAAATAATCAGTTTTAATTAAATCACAAAACCGTGATTTACTTTTTATTGCTTTGCAAAGTTAACTAAACTTGAGAATAATAAATAAATTTTTTCTTTTTTTTAAGATTGAAAACTAAACAGTTAAACAAATCACTGATTTTCAAATACATAAACCAGTAGATTATTTTTCCTCCTCAAAACATATTTATACTCAGAGGTTTGTTCTCCTTTCAAACCATTAATCAAATAAGACACAAGAAATTTAAATTTAAACTGTGGCGGTAAATTTTCTACTTTCCCATCCACATGCAATTTCATTGAAATCACACTATTATTTTCTTTACTGTATGGTACCCATAAAACATTTACCACATTACTATAAAAATTTACCTTTGCCCCATCTGCATTAAAAGTATCAAAAGTCAAAAAATCAGGCTTATACACGCTCAGCATCAAGGAAGAAAAATCATTTGCAGCATTAATCTTCAACTGCAGATTATAAGTATTACCCACCACCAGAGTATCTGGCATATCGCTAATCCATATATTAACCTGTCCGTTAGCCAATAACGGAAAGAAAAACACTATAAAAAACAAACGTTTCATAAACTTATATTTTGATTTTAAAACAATCCTCCGTTTTTGTATATCTCAAGCTGAATGTCGGAAAATGGATTAACCCGGGATTTCTTGCCATTGGATAAATTTTCCACCTCACCCGTGATAAAATTCACCTTAATTTTATCGCCATCCTTCAAATCCAGATCTTTCAGCATTTTCTCGTCATAGGTCAAAATAGGTAAAGCGGAATTAATTGCATTACGCTCGTATATAGCGCCAAATGACTGCGCCAGGATAGCCCCTACCCCCAGGGCAAGGAAACCGTCAACAGCGTGCTGACGTGAGCTTCCGCTACCAAAATTTTTGCCTGTAACAACAATATCTCCTGGCTGGACTTTTTTAGCAAAATCTTCGTATCCTTCAAGATTATCAAAAATATATTGTCCCATTTCGTTTATGTCAGTAATAGGCAAATAACGGTTATGATAAATCATATCAGTGTCTATATTATCACGAAGGATTAACCAGACACGCCCGGTGATTTCCGTAGGTTTTTCTGCTTCTATTTGTTCGTTTCTACGACGGTGTTCTTCGGCGCGTTTTTCGCGTTCTTCCTCCTCTTCGGGACTTGGCACTGCTGGTTCTGCAGGAATATCATCCACAGTTGTGATATATCCAGCCACAGCCGAAGCTGCCACAACAGCAGGAGAAGCAAGATAAACCTCCCCTTTACCCTGCTTTCCGGGAAAGTTACGGTTACCGGTGGATATAGTAACCTCGCCCGGGCCATTCATTCCAACCTGGCCAGCAGCACAACCAGCACATCCTGGATTGGAAACCAGGGCACCAGCTTCCTTGAAAATCTTAATCAACCCTTCGTCCAGAGCTTGCTGCCATACTCTGTCGGTAGCAGGCACTATTTTCAGCACAACTCCCGGTGCTACTTTCCGTCCTTTCAGCACACGGGCCACTACTCGCAAATCCTCTATCCGTCCATTGGTACAGCTGCCTATGAAAGCCGAATCTATTTTCTTCCGTTTAACTTCAACAATATTCACAGTATCATGTGGTTTGCCCGGCAAGGAAACCATCTGCTTAAACTTACTCAAATCAAGGTCAAAGACCTGATCATATTTTGCATCCTTATCAGCAAAAATACGGTCAATCTTACGTCCCAATCTCATTTCAAAATGACGGTAAATTTCCTCATTAGGCTCAAAGAAAAGTATAATAGCCCCCATTTCCGTAGCCATAGAAGCTATTGTAATACGCTCATCCAGAGTGAATTTATCAACTTCCTCACCATAGACCTCTATAGCTTTTCCCAGCAAAGAATTAGCTCCGAAATGATGTAACAGATTCAAAACAATATCCTTAGCTGTAAGCCCCTCAGGTCGTTTTCCATTCAGGTTTATTTTAACAGTAGGTGGTACTTTAAACCAGGTTTTACCATAAGCCCATATTGCAGCAATATCTTTATCACCCATTCCCTGGCCAAAAGCAGCCACGGCTCCGAGTATATTGGCGTGAGAATCCGTGGAGACTGCAGTAGCACCAGGCCACACCAATCCGAACTCTATCAATGTATGTGTACCTATACCGTTATTTATATCATAAACTTTTATTCCGTGCTTACGTGCAAACTTACGGCAAATATGCTGATTTGTAGCATATTTAGGATCAGAACCTGTTGGATTGGTATCAAAGGTGAAAAATGTCCTTGAAGGGTCATCAATAGGAAGATTATGATCCTCAATGTGCTTGACAACATTAGGTCCTCCAAAATCCCTGGCCACACGTGTGTCTATAGAGATCTCTATTATCTGACCAGGCTTGACTTCGTCATATTTAGAATGAGATGCAAAGATTTTTTCAATGATTGTTTGTCCCATAGTTAGTTTTTTTATTTTAGGCTAAAATAAAACATTTTTAGATAAATTTAAATTATTATTAAGCTCAAAATAAATCACAAACAATGAAACGTTTTTTATTCTTATCAGGCTTTATCTTACTCAGTATCAAAATATTTGCCATCTGGATACTCATTCCCATGGATGATAAACAAAATAACCATTTAAAAGCCTATGGGATTACCTACTGGGCAATAGAACAACATTTCCCTGCATACTGGTTACTCAATTATCGTGGAGGTAGCTTTTTAATTTCTTATGACAAAAGCGTAGAAGATAGATGTATTATCCGTGGAGTCAGCTACGAAATAATCTCTGACGCACAAAAACAGGCTATTTTTGATTACATTGCACGCCCGGACGTAAATATGGATAAAGTAAAACTTGAAAAAGCCCCTAAAATAGCTGTATATGCTCCACCAACCTATCAGCCATGGGATGATGCGGTGATGCTGGTTCTCACTTATGCGGAAATTCCTTACGACCGGATATATGACGAGGAAATATTACGAGGTGACCTATCTAAATATCAGTGGTTACACCTCCACCATGAAGATTTCACAGGGCAATACGGAAAATTCTGGGCTGCTTATAAAAACACACAATGGTATAAAAATCAAGTGGCACAAGCCGAAGCCGAGGCACACAAACTTGGGTATAAAAAAGTGTCTCAATTAAAGCTTGCTGTAGCCAAAGCTATAAGACAATATGTTGCCAACGGGGGCTATCTGTTTGCAATGTGTTCAGCCACTGAAACCCTTGATATAGCCCTGGCTGCTCAAAATACAGATATATGCGCCTCAGTGTTTGACGGCGATCCGGCCGATCCTCAGGCTAATCAAAAACTGGATTATTCACAGACCTTTGCCTTCACTAATTTCAAAGTTATCACAGACCCCTACGTCTATGCCCACTCGGATATAGATGTAACTTCTACCCGTCATGTAAACGAAAATGAGGATTATTTCACTCTATTTGACTTTTCTGCCAAATGGGACCCTATCCCTACAATGCTATGCCAGGACCATACAAAGATAATCCATGGATTTATGGGGCAAACTACAGCCTTCCGCCTGGATAAAATTAAACCAGGTGTGCTCATAATGGGAGAATTCAAAGCAGCAGGCGAAGCCCGCTATATACACGGAACCCTCGGCAAAGGCATGTGGACCTTTTACGGGGGACATGACCCAGAAGATTACCGTCATATGGTAGGCGATCCGCCTACAAACCTGGACTTACATCCACATTCCCCTGGATACCGTCTTATTTTAAATAACGTACTATTCCCTGCTGCTAAAAAGAAAAAAAGAAAAACTTAATAAATGGTCTAAACTTTGCAGTTTTTTTCTTAACGGCTTTACAAAAAGACAATGGAAATATCAAAAGAGTTAATAAAAAAATACCTCAAGCAAAAGGATAATCAACTTTACAGGGATTTAATCAAAAAGCTGGAAGTTAACTTAATCCCACAAAAAAAACATTTATTACGAAAAAAAAGTGCTGTATCAATATTACTTTTCACTGATAAAGACCAGGAACTTTACACCATAATCATAAAAAGGAGCCAGGACAATTCTCCACATAGCGGACAGATAGGTTTACCTGGAGGACGTAAAGATATCACAGATTTAAATCTTAAAAAAACAGCCATACGAGAAGTTAAAGAAGAGTTGGGGATAAAACAAAACATAGAAATACTGGACGGATTAAACAAAATTTACATTCCTGTCAGTAATTTTGAAGTTCAGCCATTTGTAGGATGGCTAAATCACAAACCACTGATAACAAGCAATAAAGATGAAGTTAAGGAATACTATTTTGTCCCTGTAAAAGCATTGGTAAAAAAGCTGGAAAATATAACAACATATACAGTAGAGGTGAGAGGAAAACAGTTGGCTGTTCCGGGATTTTTCTGCCAGGGAGTATTTGTTTGGGGAGCCACGGCAAAGATTCTGGCTGACTTTGTAAGCAAAATAAAACCGTTGTTTCAGCAATGAAAAAATTAATATTCATAATAATCTACATAAGCTTAACAATAATAGGCTTCTCTCAAAACAATTGCTATCAGCTTGTAAATCAGGCTACAAAACAATACAACTTACATAATTACGGAAGAGCACTAAAACTATTGAATAAAGCTCAAAAATGTGAAACCTCAGATACATCACTAATAAAAATATATAGTCTTTCAGGAAAAATTTATGAGAATTTACAAAGATATAATAATGCCATTAGATTTTTTATTCAAAAAGAGCATATAATAAACAAAATCCTTGCCCACAATTCTGATAAAGGAATTAAAGCAGAACTGTTTTATACTGAATTAAAACTTGGCCAATTACACAAAGAACTTAATGAATATAACATAGCTGTAGATTATTTCATTAAAGCATTAAGTCTCGCCTACCAGCTGGATGATAAAATCAAAACTGCCAGATCTTATATGGAACTGGGCGACTGTTATACTGCTATGAATTTTTATGACAAAGCCTTAAACAATTATATAAACAGCTACAGAAATTTTAAAAAATTTAATCTAAAAGATAAAGAACTTGCATCATTACTTAAAATCGCAAGGATATACTCCTACAAAAGTGAATACAAAAAAGCACTGGAAACTTATTACAATGCTCTGCCCCTGGCACGCACTATCAATACCAAAACACAAAGCCAAATATACCTCTCAATAGCCCAGCTATTATATAACTTGCGTTTTTATAAAGAAGCAGAAAAATATCTAACCCTGGCAAAAAATAATCTTAAAGATTCCTCCCTCAATGCTCAAATTAACATATTAAAATCCAAAATATTAATCAATCAAGAAGATTATAAAACAGCAGAAAAATTATTAAATGAAACCTTGAAAAGCCTTCCTCCTAATGAAAAATTAATAATCTCGGATATATACGATCAACTGGGCATAATAAAAATGGAGCAAGGCAACCTAAAACAGGCCCACCTATATTTCTTAATGGCTTATAATCTGAGACTTAAATCCCAAGATTTATTACGTTTGGGACAATCATATCTCCACTTAGGAGGATATTTTTTCCATACCAATGACTACCATTTAGCCCAGATATATTTCATAAAAGCTTATCAAACTTTTCTATTAATAAAAAATCATCAATTATTAGGCAGGGCTGCCCTAAACCTGGCCTACTTGCTAAAATACCAGGGTAACTACCCGGAGGCATTCAAATATATGGATATCTATCGGCGTATAGAAGATTCCATCATTCATAAAAATCAGGTCAATATCCTGCAAAAACTGGACGAAAGGGATAAAATAAATCTACAGAAAAAAATTGCTATTCAAAAGTTAAAAATAACAAGAAAATACAACAAATATCTGTTTTCCCTGGTAGTCTTTTTATTTTTCTCTATTCTATTTCTGGTATATCAAACACTAAAAATCAAAAAAAAGAATCAAAAATTAAAGGCACAAAAGCAGCAACTGGAAGATATACAAGAATTTCTAAAAAAACAAAATATCTATTTCAAACGTTTATATATTGCGACCTACCTATCCAGCAATTCCATATTTATCACCAAACCAGATGGAAAAATAATCTGGTTCAACAAAACATGTAAACAACTTTATAATCTCAGCAAAGATACTATTGGCAAAAATTTGATGGACCTATCCACCTACCAAAACATAAATCAGGTATATGAAAAAGTTAACCGGAAAAAAATTGTAAAATACACAAATTACCATATTGTCAAAGGGAAAAAAATATGGATACAAACCCTTATGACCCCACTAGTAATTAACAACAAAGTAGTGGAAATCATTGGCATAGAAACCAATATAACACAATATATTATTAGCACATTGAAAATACGCCAGCAACAAAAGGAGCTATTAGAAAAAAATCTTTTGCTGGAAAAATTCAATCAACAACTAAAACAGCAACAAAGAGAACTCAGACAGAAAAACGAAGAACTAATACAACAACAAGAAGAACTCCAGGCGAATGCCGAAATCCTGGAGCATACAGTAAAAAGACTACAACAATTTTCCACTGTTCTGGAAACAATTGACAATTACATCTTTCTCATAGATACACAAAAAAATATAATATGGTGGAATAAAAGTCTGGCCAGAAAAATAGGAATTACTCCATACAATGATTCTGCTCAAGAAGAAAATGTCAGTCAAGCCAATCAATGGCTAAAACAAGTTTTTGATCAATCCCAAACTTTCTCTCTATATTTTGAAAAGACGCTTAAAACCAAAAAATCTCATAGTTTTATATACCTACAAAAATTTAATAATCAATCTCTGTGGCTTCAAACTACCATAACTCCCATTCTGGATAACAACCAGGTACAATACATAGCTGTTATACAATCAGATATAACAAAATTAAAACAGACAGAAAAAACTCTGGCAGAAAAAAATAAAGAACTACTGAGCTCTCTGGAATATGCAAAAAAAATACAGCTGGCTGTATCTCCCATGCCAATATTTATGGAAGCTCTATTCTACAAAAACTATTTCATTTTTATGCGGCCCCGGGATATAGTTAGTGGTGATTTCTACTGGGCTAAATTCCACAAAGGCAAAGTGCTACTGGCAGTTGCCGATGCCACCGGACACGGAATTCCTGCTGCCTTCATCAGCCTCATAGGAACAATGGCTATGAATTCGGTAATTGAAAAAATAAAAAAACTAACTGCCTCAGCTTTCTTAAGCGAACTAAAAGAACAAATTTCTATTATACTCCATCAACGAGGTAAAAAAAACGAAGCCCGCGATTCCATTGACCTGGCATTCTGTATCTTTGACTTTAATAAAGGAACACTGGAATTTGCCGGAGCATATATACCGTTATATCTATTAAGAAGAGACAAAGACACAAAAGAAGTTAGAATCATCACACTTAAAGAAAACAAAAATACTATTGGTTTTGATATGCACAAACCATCAAAATTTATTAGTCACTCTGTAAAATTACAGTATGGAGATATGATTTACATAAGCACCGACGGATATCTTGACCAGTTTGGTGGAGAAAAGAACAAAAAATTCAAAAGGAAGCGTTTTCTGCAGCTGCTTAAAGAAATTTATCATCTACCTGTATATGACCAACGCAATAAAATCAAGGAGGCTTTTTATTCCTGGAAACAGGATAATGCACAAGTGGACGACGTTCTGGTATTTGGTTTGCGTATAGACGAAAATCTGATATAGACAGGGCTGCCCGGACGGTATTATGTGCTATATGACCATAAATGTATACTCCGGGCAGCCCTGTTTTTATTCCTCAATAAATTTTACACTTCTTTTGACAAAGACTGTCAATTTTTCACCCTTGAGTAAATTACGTGCCAGCAGGGCCAAATCAATAAGCTGCTGGACAAGCTGATTGTTTGCAGCAAAATCACGCAATAACTTTCCACGTTCGTCAATAACCTGTTCCAGTTCCTTATTAAGTTTTTCCAGTTTTTCCTTTTCGGTAAATGGAATTTCCTCCTCCTTTTTGTCCTTATGATCCTCCCGCAGCTGTTCTATTTCCTTTTCCAGTTCTGCTTTTCTCTGGCGTAACTCTTTCAATTTATCGCCAAGAGTTTCTTCCATCTGATCTTTAACCTTATCAATGAGAAGATGTCCGGTATTAATGACCAGATTATAATTATTGGGCAAGTTTTCGTACAGGCTCATCTGCGGGCCACCCAGCTTACCAATATCCTTCATTCGCCGCATATATTCGCTCTGAGTAATAATCACAGGCAGCTGGTCAGGACCAAGATTCTCAAATTGTGCAGTAAATACTCCAATATCCGATGGAGTAGCTGCCTCAAAAACAGTTGCCAGCTCATCACGCTCGTCAGCAGACAGCTTAACATCCGACTTATCTTCCTTAAGTATCAAATTATCAATCACATCAGAATCCACGCGTGCAAAGCGTACTTTCTCCAGCTTTTGCTCAAGGAAGTTAATAAAAGGCACATCCAGAGCACCGTCAAACAAAAGAACATCATATCCTTTATCCGTTGCTGCCTGGATAAACGAATGCTGATCCTGCTTATCCGTAGCATAGAGATAAATCAAGGTGCCATACTTATCTGTCTGATTATCTTTGATAATGTCCTTATATTCGTTGAGAGTAAAATACTTTCCGTCAATATTTTTGACCAGATAAATATCCTTCATTTTATCATAGAACTTCTCCTCGGTCATCATTCCATACTGTATAAACAGCTTCAGGTCATCCCATTTTTCTTCAAATTCCTTGCGGTTGTTCTTAAATATCTCATTGAGTTTATCTGCAACTTTCTTTGTGATATGATTTGAAATCTTACGCACGTTGGCATCAGTCTGCAAATAGCTACGTGAAACGTTCAGCGGAATATCCGGCGAATCCAGTACTCCGTGCAATAATGTAAGGAATTCTGGCACAATATTTTCCACAGAATCCGTCACAAATACCTGATTGGCATACAGCTGTATCCTGTTTTTCTGTATTTCAAGATTAGATCTGATTTTTGGAAAATATAGAATTCCAGTTAGATTAAATGGATAATCCACATTCAAATGGATATAAAACAGCGGGTCCTCAAAAGCTTCTGGATAAAGCTTTTTGTAAAATTCAATGTAATCCTCGTGTTTCAGTTCAGATGGTGATTTTTTCCATAAAGGCTCCTCTGTAATCAATACTTCCTTGCCATCGCTACGAACAAATTTAATAGGAACAGGCAAAAAGCGGCAATATTTGTTCAAAAGCTCTTCAATACGGCTATCTTCCAGATATTCTTTAGCATCCTCGGAAATATAAAGAATAACATCTGTTCCACGGTCTTGTTTTTCTGCCTCCTCAATGATAAACTCGGGTTCTCCATTGCACACCCAGCGGGCAGCAGGTGCACCTTCCCGCCAGGATTTAGACAAAACCTCAACTTTATCAGCCACCATAAAAGCAGAATAAAAACCAAGACCAAACCGTCCTATTATGCTATCAATCTTGTCTTTGTATTTTTCCAGGAATTCATTAGCGCTTGTAAAAGCTATCTGATTGATATATTTATCCATTTCCTCGGCGGTCATACCTATTCCACGGTCAGATACCGTCAATGTTCCTTTTTCCTTATCCACCTTGACCTTTATAGTAAGATCGCCAAGATCGCCTTTAAATTCACCAGAACGCTCCAGAGCTTTAAGTTTCTGCGTAGCATCAATAGCATTGGAAACCAACTCACGAAGGAAAATCTCCTGGTCAGAATAAAGAAACTGTTTGATAATAGGGAAAATATTTTCCGTTGTAACTCCTATCTTACCCTGTTTCACCATAGCTCAAAATTTTTTCTTTTGTATTTAGTCCATTCCGCAATAGATATACCATAACATAAAAACTGACTTTTTGTCACGATAGGATTTATTCTACATAAAATTTCAACTTACGCACTGATTTATTGTTCAACTTGTCAAATGCTTCAATTTCAACAGTATTAACACCTTTTTTAAATCCTTTGATGAAATTCTTATATAATAATTTCTGCCCTCCGTTGATGGAATAGAAAATATTACCCACACCAGTCAAATCATCCTGAACCGTGATAAACAAAGCTACATCCGAAGGATAAACATCCAGGCTATCACGTTTACCAATGGGCAAGATACTGAACTTGTATTCAATACGTGGCCCCTTATTGTCAAGAATAACATTAAACTGCTTCACATTACGGTTATTGACATTATCATAAGCAAAACACTCAATTTTATGCATACCCGATTTCAAAGAATCCAGTGTAAACGGCCGGGTATAAGTATTCTCCCGCAGCTGCCCGTCAATGCTGTATGTAATATATTGCAATCCGGATTCCGCATCCTGGGCAGTAAGGCATATCTTAGTCCGTGGGCCGATAAATACACTATCACTACGTGCATATTTTTCTCCACAAATTGAGTAATGTATTGATGGCCCTGTCAAATCCACATAAATTTTATCCACTTTCAAACGATACTCCAGATATTTATCATTCATCATATCTTTTGTGATATTTTCCAGGCTATCCACAGCAAAATATTTAACAATATGCCATCCCGGCTCATTAGGCATATAAAACGGATCTGTATATTCCTTAAACTCACCATTATCAATGGAATACATAACTTTTTTCACTCCAGCTTTATTATCTACAGCTGTAATCTTCAACTTTGTTCTTCCGGAAAAATAAATCTTACCGTTAACAATAAACTTATCTCCCAGGATATCCGATACAGTAATAGGCGCTGTTCTATCAAGATAAAACTCAAAAGACTGAACCGGCTCTGTATTATTAACATTATCCACAGAATAAAAAGTCAGTTTATGATAACCGTCTTTCAATGCAGCCAATGGAATGTTTGAATGCGGAGTATAAACACGTTTTGGCAAGCTATCCAGACGATAATAAGTTATTTTCACCCCCGAAAGATTATCCTTGGTCTCAATATAAATTTTTGTGTGCAAGGATATAATATTTTTCTTACCCAGAGCAACTCCCGCAATAATGCACGAAGAACTCGGGGCAGCCGTATCAACATAAAATGTCACATGCCTGATCTGTTCTGCATTTCCTACATTATCAACTGCCAAATACTTTATTACATTTTCTCCCTGCTTAGGTGCAGATAACATAGTTTTATATACTTTAAAGTCTTCTCCGTTTAATGAATAGAAAATATTCCGCACCTTACTTGTTTTATCATAACTCTTTAACTCTATC
>Ga0256833_1002698_pt1 | contig 12348 bp, 9 predicted proteins | sample 356284metaG_FD_190535 | JGI IMG/M metagenome (GOLD analysis project Ga0256833, IMG submission 190535) | Hydrothermal vent microbial communities from Mid Atlantic Ridge, Atlantic Ocean - 356-284 | ecosystem: Environmental > Aquatic > Marine > Hydrothermal vents | place: Atlantic Ocean: Mid...
CCGGGCGGGCTGGAGGGGCTCCGCCTCCCTGGAAACCTCCTCTTCCTTCTTCTCCTCTTTCTCCTTATCAGCTATTAGGACCCCTTCTCTCGACCCTTCCCTGTATATGGTGATGCCCTTCGTTCCCTCCTTCCAGGCCATAAAGTACAGCTCCTTCACCGTATCCACATCTGTATCCTTCGGCAGATTGATGGTGGAAGATATAGCCGAATCCACATACTTCTGGATCAACCCCTGAAGTCTGACCCTGTACCTCCAGTCTATATCGTATGCTGTAACGAAGTAGTCGGGCAGCCCTTTGAGGTCCTCGTCGGTAATCTCCTCGTCCGACTTGCCCAGATATTCCTTCACAAGGGGATGATAAACCGTGAAGAACTGTCCCAGGGAATAGCGGGTGTACTTGAAGGAAAAGATGGGCTCTATCCCCGAGCTCACATTCCCTCCCAGTATGGATATGGAGCCGGTGGGGGCTATGGAAATGAGCTCCGAGTTCCTTATGCCATGCTCCTTGATGTCCTTCAGAAGGTCCGCCGGAAGCCTCTGGACGAATCCGGACTGGCTCCACTTCTCGAAGTCGAAGTGGGGAAATGGGCCCTTTTCCTTTGCCAGTTCGACGGAGTATCTGTATGCGGTGTCCCTTATGAACCGCATCAGGGATTCCACCTTCCTCAGGGCCTCATCCGAATCGTACCGAACCCCCATCATGGCAAGGGCATCCCCCAGACCCAGGATTCCAAGGCCTATCCTACGGGCGTCTTTCGAAGCCTTCTCCTGCTGGGGAAGGGGATATTTAGAATAGTCGATTACATCATCCAGAAACCGAACTGCAACGGGAATAATTTCGGACAGCAGGTCCCAGTTCCAGTCCCCCTTTTCCCTGTCCACGAATCTGGTTAGATTCAGGGAACCGAGGTCGCAGTTTCCATAAGCAGGAAGCGGTTTTTCCGCACACGGATTGGTGGCAAGGAGGGGCTGGAAGTACTGGGGATTGTGCTCTCTGAGCATATTGTCCCAGAAGAGCAGGCCGGGCTCCGCCTTATTGTAAACGGACTCCACGATTTTATGCCACAGCTCGGCGGCCCTGACCTTCCTGTAAACCCTCTTCTTTCGAAGTTCCCATCTGCGGCCGGCCAGCTCTATCTCACCGGTCCGGCTCTCCATAAGCATGTACTGGCCCCGGTAAAGGGGTACATCGTATGGGGTTGTGATCCTGTCGTAAGAGATGAAGGCCCCCGAATCCAGAATCTTCTCCAGCTCGGAATCGGAGAGCTCCTTCTTTCTGACTATATCCGGGTACCACAGCTCCCACTCCCCATCGCCGGCGACAGCCTCCATGAAGGCATCCCTTATCTTCACGGATATGTTGGCGAACTTCACCTGCTGATTGACCAGAATCTCCTCTATGAGTTTGAGCTGTTCGGGGCTGTACTTCCAGGAATTCTGCTTCAGGACTTCCATGGTGAAGAAGTCGGGTTTGCTCTTGGCGTAGATGAACAGTTCTATGTCGGGATGGGTGACATCTATGGTAATCATCAGGGCCCCCCGACGCCCTTCCTGACCTATCAAGCCTGTGGTAAGGGAGAATAGATGCATAAAGGATGCGGCGCCGGTCGAATGGCGGGCACTGTTGAGGACGGGACTCCTGGCGGGACGCAGGATGGAAATATCCACTCCCACTCCGCCGCCCCACGAATATGTGCGGGCCATTTCACGGGCGCATTCGTATATGCCCTCTATGGAGTCCTCCTTTATGGGATTGACGAAGCAATTGAGGAGGGTATTCTTGGGAATGTATTCATTTCCCGCTCCAAACAGTATCCTTCCAGCAGGGATGAACTTCCATCCCTCCATTGCCTTATAGAATTGTCCGGACCAGTAATCCGGATCCCCCTCCACCGAAGCAACGGCAGAGGCAATCCTCCTCCACATGTCCTGGGGCTTCCTCTCCAGGATGTTCCCATCGTGATCCTTCAGAGCGTACTTTTTCACGAAGACGGAAGCCCGGAATTCATCTCCATCGAATGCCTCCACGATGTCCCTGGGAACCTGAATCTCCGACATAGTCATACCTCCATTTGTATGAAAAATGACTCCTGGTTTGGTCAAAGATTAAAGGGATGGAATTTGGCGCCATGAAACTTCCTGCAGTGCTAACCATTCCGGGCAAATCTCCCGGTAAAACAATCACTTAAATCGCTATACCTTCACGCATCGGGATTAATATTCCATATTCATGCCGACAGGCAGGGCGGAAATCATCCCCAATCCCGAAGAAGCGAAATTAAATGCGAATTTCCGCCGGACTATTAAAATTAAGAAGGCCGTGAAGGAAATCCTGCACCTCGCAAAGATATGTCCCGACCCCATGGGAAAGATTCTCCTGTACCACTACGGGGGGGAAATCGAAGGAAAGAAATACTATGTGGATTCGATAGCATCCCATACAGTGCATCGAAACCTCATGGAAAAGCTCAAAGATGTTATGCCCCCGGCTATAATCTACAAGGGCTTCTGGACAGCGCAGTTCTACGAAAAACCCCACCTGAGATTCATTTCGGATGTGGACCTCCTCATGCGGTGGGAGGACTACCTGCGCGGAATCGAAATCCTCCAGGAGATGGGATTCGAAAGATACTCCGATATCCCCCACACCCTCCCCCGCCAGATCCGCAGGCACATCGAATGGGAGACCTCCATGCGCAGGGGTCTGGCAATGGTAGAACTGCATACTCGTCCATTCCCCCCTTACTTTTTAGAAATCGACATGGAGCACATTTTCCGGAGCGCCCGTCCCTGGTTCGGCAATTTCATGCAGCTGGATGTGGAATACAACCTGTTCCTGAATGTACTGCACTTCTACAAGAGCACCCGCAGGGGGGTGTTCCACATACTCGATGCCCTGATTCTCCGAAAGAGAGCAGATATGGGAAAACTGAGAGAACTCCTGCGGATTCACAGAGTAAACGAGGAAAAATTCTTCCAGGTGCTCGAGGATATGGTAAGGTGCAGGCTTCCGCTGGAAACCCCCTTCTGGAAGCGGGGGTTCGACTTCAGCAGAAATCCCCTGAAATCGCGGGCAGTATACTTAATTACAAAGATGCTCAAGAGGATTTACAGGCCCCGCTGGAAATAATCAGGGGCATTCTCCAGCGATTCGGGAAGGCCCCTCGAAAGGTCCACACCGTCCCTCCTGTAAAGCATGACCAGATATGCAATCAGATCCGTGGCAAACCACACTGATACAGCAAACGAGAGGGCGAATGCCATAACCAGGACATAAAGGGGATTATCCAGCACTTCCCACCCGGTAATCCGGCTCCACATGAGAAATCCAGAGTGGAGCACCAGACCCACCACAGCACCCACCAGGACCGACTGGGCAAGGTTGATGAACCTGTAAAAGACGAACCTGTATATCTGGGAGTTGAACATGGAAAGGCTCTCGTAAAGGGTATCGAAGGCATCGTATTCCTGCGTTGCAATGGCGGGAATGCCCACCCCCTCCGACATGACCAGCCCCACCAGGAGATACAGGGCAAAAGCAAATACGAACAACCCAACAGGCAGGAGCAGAATCCCCACGATAAGGTGCACCTTACCCAGAAATGCCAGAAGAACGAAGAGCAGATAGAAAAAGGCCAGCAGAACCCCGTCCACCACCAGAAAGGCGATGTAATGCTTCAGATTGCGAAGAGCAAACCTCAGGGCCTTCCCCACAGGATAGAAATCGTCCCCCTTCAGCTGTTCGAACACCATCTTGCTGATTGCGAGCTTCATGAGAACATAGGGGAAAAGCAGAAGGAGGAACAGCCACCGTCCATACGGAGCCATCATGGAAAGCATATAGACGACGAGAGCGGGCACGACGAGAAGAGCGTAGATAAAGAAAGCCTTCTTCAGACTCAAACCATACCTGACCCCCCGGAAAACATCCCTGAAGTCCCTGTGGATTAGGCCCCTCATTCTGCCCTGGAATTTTAAAGGGGAATAGTCCCTTCAGCTGAACATTCTGCGAAACTCCTCCAGGGCCTCACCCACCTTATCGGGGCTCCTTCCTCCCCCCTCCGCCTTTCTGCCCTTTCCTCCACCTTTCCCCCCAAGAATTGCGGCTATGCGGGAGGATACTTCCTTCGAATTCACGGCCCTCTCATCCCAGAAGCGCATGTGGTAAATTACCCTGTCCCCATCAACGCTCACCAGCATAATGGCGTACCTGTCGGAGCGGGACTCTATCACATCCGCGATGCGCCTCAGGGTGGACATATCGAATCCCCTGAAGGAAGCGGTATAGACTTCCACTCCATCCTTCCCCTCCACCTTCTCCAGATTCCTGGCCAGGAGGGATGCGTACCTGTCCAGAAGCTCCCGGTACTTCTTCTCCAGCGCCTCCTTCTCCTCCATCACCTTTCTGGCCCTGACCTCCAGATTCCTCCTGTCCCCCTTCAGGATGGATGCAGTCTCATCCAGCCTGTCCTCCAGAGCATGGACGAACTGGAGGGCCCTCTCTCCCACATAGGCCTCTATCCGCCTTATTCCGGAAGCGGAAGACTCCTCCTTGATGATCTTAAAGAGGCCCAGGTCCCCCGTCCTCTTCGCATGGGTTCCGCCGCACAGCTCCTTGGAGAAGTCCCCTATGCTCACAACCCTCACCACATCGCCGTACTTCTCCTCGAATATGGCCATCGCCCCCTCGCTTATGGCATCCCTATACTTCCTGTACTCCCAGACGACGGGGATATTTTCCCTTATCTTTTCGTTCACCATTTCCTCTATGCGGCGAATCTCCTCCCTGGTGAGGGCCCTGGGATGGGAAAAGTCGAATCTCAGGCGATCCGGGGCCACAAGGGAGCCCTGCTGACGGGCATGCTCCCCCAGAATCCTGTGGAGGGCGGCATGGAGCAGATGGGTGGCGGTATGGGCCCTCTGGGTGGCAATGCGCTTCTTCCTGTCAACCCTCGCCACCACTTCAGAAGGTCCAATCTCCCCCTCCAGCCTTCCAATGTGAACGATATCCTGGCCCAGGCGGCGGGTATCCTCCACCTGCACTCTGAAGGTTTTCCCCTCTATCGTGCCCGTATCCCCAATCTGACCTCCCCCCTCCGGATAGAAGGGGGTCTCGTGAAGAACAACATAGACTTTCCCATCCTTCACCCTGTATTTGGCTATCCTGGTCCGGGTCTCCAGAGCATCATAACCGAGGAACCTGCTCCCGGTGTAATCCTCATCCACCCAGTCCCACCTATCGACGGAAAACACCTTTCCCTTTGCCTTCTTCTGGGACTCCTGCCTCCTCTGCTCCATAAGGGCGTAGAAGCCCTCCCAGTCCACGGACAGACCCCTCTCCCCGGCAAATTCCTCTATCATGTCAAGGGGGATTCCATAGGTGTCGTAGAGGCGGAATACATCCTCGCCGGACACCTTCCCCTGCGACCTTTCTATCACCTCCCGCAGATGAACCAGATTGCGTCCGATAGTGCGGATGAACTTCTCCTCCTCATCCCTGATGATCCTCTGCACCTCCTCCATCTTCTGGCGAATCTCCGGATATGCATCTCCCATGATTTCCACCACAGTGGGAACCAGTTTGTAGAGAATGGCATCCGAATACCCTATCCTCTGGGCAAATCTATGGGCTCTGCGGAGAATCCTGCGCAGGACATACCCCCTTCCGTAGTTGGAGGGGTAAATTCCATCGGCAATGGCGAAGGTCAGAGCCCTGACATGATCCGCTATTACCCTGTGGGGGGCCCCCTTCTCATCAGGGCTGTAGGGAACACCCGTTATGCGCTCCACCTCCCGGATAAGGGGCATGAAGAGGTCGGTGTGATAGTTGGAGTCCACCCCCTGCAGAACGGCCAGTATCCTTTCCAGCCCCATCCCGGTATCCACATTCTTCCTGGGGAGGGGCTCGAGGGTTCCATCCGCCCTCCTATTATACTGCATGAAGACGATGTTCCATATCTCCAGAAATCTCTCCCCCTCCTCCTTCAGACTCTTCTGATTGGGATCCACTTCGGGGCCCAGGTCGTAATGGATCTCCGTGGAGGGTCCGCACGGCCCCACATCCCCCATCTCCCAGAAGTTGTCCTTCGCCCCCATGCGGACAATCCTCTCCTCGGGAACCCCTATCACATCCCTCCATATTTCGTAAGCCTCGTCATCCTCCTCATAAACGGTTATCCAGAGCCTCTCTCTGGGCAGTTTGAAGACCTCCGTCAGCAGTTCCCATGCCCACTCTATCGCTTCCCTCTTGAAGTAGTCGCCAAAGGAAAAGTTTCCGAGCATCTCGAAGAAGGTATGGTGCCTGCGGGTAAAGCCCACATTGTCCAGGTCGTTGTGTTTTCCTCCCGCCCGAAGGCACTTCTGCACAGTCGTTATACGGGGATAGGGGGGTTCCTGCTCTCCCAGGAAATAGGGCTTGAACTGATTCATTCCCGCATTGGTAAAGAGGAGGGTCGGGTCCCCATGGGGAAGGAGGCTGGAAGACGGAAATACTTTATGGCCCTTGCTCTTAAAGAATTCGAGAAAGGTTTTTCTCACCTCCTGACTGGTCCACTTCCGGTTAACCATCGCTGGAAAATTTTAAACTTTATGCACATCATCCTACTTTCATGCGATGGAGCCCGCTGTAAAATTCGTTCCGGATGGTTGTGATCATCTATCCGAAGGACGATTTCGATGCCGCCCAGATAGCCTTCCAGATTCAGATGATGCTGGGCCCCGACAGAGTCTTCGTCATTCCAAAGGGATGGACGGACAACAGGGCGCTGGAGCGAATCCGGAAGGCCCACTTCGTTCTCTTGCTGATGGTGGATAAAGGAGCGGTGCTGGATGAACTCACTGCGAGGGAGCTGGAGGTGGCGAAGGTGCTGGGAAAGAGGGTGGTAATCGTGGCCCCGAAGGGAAAGGTCCAGAGGCAGGGCTGGTTCGACCTCTACGAATTCGACCCCTCCAGCCAGGAGGACCTGGCCCGAAAACTGGACGACATACTGCGCAGGGGAAGACATACGGAATCCACCGCCCCCGCACGAAATCCCCGAAAACCTCAGGGTCCGGATGGCAGGGCGAAAGCGATTATCTACGCATACTTCCTGGTCATGATGCTCCTGCTGGGCCATTTAATGAATGAGAATTAGTGCATCCTGAAAGAAAACCCCACATAATGCCCCCGGGCAATCCTGTCGAAAGATTTCGCACCGGGCCTGTAATATGCGTAGTAGAGGGACATTCCCCTCCACCGAATCCCCACACATCCTATCCATCCCCCGGAAACCGCCTCGAGGGAAAAGGATGAGAAAAGCATTCCGCGGGAGAGATATCCCTCCAGCCGCAGTATGTACGGGGAAAGATAGGGGGAGCGGGAAATCCTGTAGCCCCCGCGAATCGAGAGCCCCCCGTAGCGGGCAAAGATGAAGGGATAAACCTGATGGGAAGCCAGGGAATCCCTGAAGTCGAGGGGAAACAGACCGGCCGCTCCAACTCCAGCCCCCACAGGCCCCCCGCCCACCACCTCCCCATCCAGACGAATGTAATTTCCACTATCTCCCCGGTAGAGGTCCATTTCCACGAATGAGCCCGCAGGTTTGGAAAAGGTGGAGCGGTACCGGAGAGCAGGAAATCTGCCGTATTCAAGAGCAACCCTGGATGAATCGTACTGGAAGCCGGAAGATGCCCCCACCAGAAGGGAATATGTAGAAGCAGTATCGGAGATGAACTCTGGAAAATCCACCCCGATCACATTCAGGAAAAAGACCGAGAGAACGGGATGGAACTTCCTCAATCGGTGGTCCGCATAAACCTTTACATCCAGATTGAAAGCCCATATCTTCCCCCTGTATCCCGCCCAGTAGCGCATATCCCCCCCATCACCCAGCCCCACCCACAGGAGTCCATCGCCCCGATATACTCCCGCCGAAATCAGGTGCAGGGAAAAGGATTCGCATTCCCCCGCCAGGCAGTCCTCCCCATATCTTCCGGCGAATACAGTGAAGGCCCCCCTTCTGAAGCCCGCTTCCAGCAATGAAGATAAGTGAACAGCATCGAGGCCATCCATATACAGTCCGAACCAGTGCCCGATCCAGAATAAACCCCGGTAGTACTCCCCATCCATTCTGACCAGCAGGTCGAAGGAGCGGGACGAATGAGTCCAGTAGAGGGATGGATTCATCCACGCAAGGAGAAGGAGCATCGCAAAAGTTTAACGCTCGGCCTTTTCGAGGGATTTGAGGGCCAGAAAGAGGAGGATGTAGTCCACTATGAGATGGCTCCCCCCATAGCTGACGAAGGAGAGGGGATAACCCTTCGTCGGAAGGAGTCCCAGATTCATTCCCACATTTATGAGGAAGGAGTAACCGTAGAACAGGAGTATTCCCATGAGAAAGCGCCTGTGGTCCCCGTACCTGTGCCTCACGATGCCGCGGAAGAGATAGAAGAGGATATAAAAGTAGAGGCTCAAAACCACAATGCTACCAGCGAAACCGAAATCCTCCGCAATGGAAGAGAAGATGAAGTCCGTGTGGGCCTCGGGAAGAAAGCCATACTTCTTCTGCGTTCCCCTGTCCCATCCCTCACCGAATATCTCCCCCCTTCCGATGGCAACCCGGGCCTGATAGAGCTGATATGCATGGGACTTCCTGTACTTGCCCGGATTGAGAAATGCGAGAATCCTGGCCCTCTGATAGGGTTTGAGGGCAGTGTTCCACATCACAGGGGTAACCATACCCACAAATAGAGCACTCACCAGAAAGAAAATGGTAATGTACCACTTTGCCCGGAGCCTGTACAAAAGAAGCATCATAACCCCGATCAAAAGCACGAAGAGCTTTATATTGAAGGAGAACACCACGGCAAGGAACATGAAAAGGGGATAGAGGAGGAGGAATATGTTTACCCCCGCATAGAAGAACATCATATACATGACGAACGCAACGGAAACGGCAGTTCCCAGATCCGGCTCCATGAGGATGAGGAGGAACGCCAAGGCCCCCACCAGAAAGTTCCTCCACATATACATCCAGGGGTCATAGAGGTAGAATGTGAAGGGAAGGAGCAGTTTTGTTAGCTCGGAAGGCTGAAACCGGAAGAATCCGAGGTCTATCCATCTCCTGACCCCGTGGGATGGAAACAGAAGCACCAGGAAGAGAAGGGCAAATGTGATGACCACAAGGGGGGTGTACACGGTTCTGACATAGGAGAAATCGAAGAAGCGCTTCGTTAGATAGCCGGCAAGAAGGGCCACCCCGAGAAAAAGCATCTGTTTGTAAGCCAGCGCGGGGTTTATGGTGTAAATCTCCGAGATCCCGATAAAGGTCAGAAGTAGTGCCGCAACAACCATTCTATTATCTCCAGGGCTATGGGAACGGCCGCCTCGCTCCCGTGACCGGCCGACTCGGCCACCACCGTTACGACGAATTCTGGATGCTCATAGGGAAAATAAGCTGTAAAGAGGGAATGGGTCTTATGGCTGTGGGGATTCTCTGCAGAGCCCGTCTTTCCCGCCACCCTTACATCTCCGAATCCATCCATCTCCAGACGCCACCTTATGTACTTCGCAGTTCCCCTTTCCCCATTAACAACCAGATACATGGCCCTCCTGACTATATCGAAAGCGCTGTCCGGATACTCCATTGTGAGGGTGTCGGATATGACCTGTCCCTCGTAAAACCTGGGGTACGGCATCCTTCCGCCCCTCGCAACAGCCCCCGTCATCATTGCGATGGAAATGGGGGTCATGAGGATCTCCCCCTGCCCTATGGAGAGATTCACGGCATTCCCCGTCGAGTAGAATCCATAGCGCTTCCTGTACCACGAGGTGTCGGGAATAAAGGAGCGAACCTCCTCCGGGAAGGGGGTGAATCTTTCATCGAACAGATGGCTCTTCCTCAGCTCCTCGAGCAGTTTAACCGTGCCCATCCGGGCCGCAAGCTCGTAATAATACACATCGCATGATGTCTCCAGAGCCTCCATCAGACTTCCCACACGATGATGCACATCCCAGTCCCTGAACGCCCACCTGCCCAGGTAGAATATCCCCCTGCAGTAAATGGACCTCCACCACGGGATACCCGCATCTATTGATGCGAGCGAGGTGAGAATCTTGAAGGTGGATCCCGGAGGATATCTGCCGGATATAGCTCTGTTCATAAGGGGTTTGAGGGTGGCATCGTTCACATACCTCCACTGGGCTGTGGTGAAGCCCGTAACGAACAGATTGGGATCGAAGGAGGGGCGGGAGTATATGTCCAGAACCTCACCATCCAGATTCATCACCACCACCGCCACCTTCTCGAATCTGGATGTGATGGAATCGATGAATGTATGAAGATCCATGTCCAGAGTGGTCCTTACATCCATCCCCTTCGAGGGTGGAATCATGATAAAATCCCTGTCCGTTATGCGCATCCTGGCATCCACCGGCACCATAAGGGTCCCCGCCTTTCCCACGAGAATCGAATCCAGAATACTCTCCAGCCCCGCCCTTCCCCTCCCCTGTGCATCCACATAGCCGATTATATGGGGTGTTTTCTCACCAAACGGATAATGCCTGATGAATTCCCTCACCACCACATGGCTCTCCAGGACATCCTCCCGGGCCGAAAGGGTATAATAGGATGCGGGAGACAGGTCCGTCGTGTATCTGCCGATGAGGGATGCTATGTACTCCTTCTCGTCCCTATCCCTGTCATTGATAACCAGCAGTTTTCCCCGGAATCCGCTCGTGGCAAGGAGTTTACCGTTTCTGTCGTATATGTTTCCCCTGATGGGATTTATGGGAAATGTAACATAGCGGTTGTCCATCGCCATCGCCTCGTACTTCTTCCCCTCCAGAACCTGCATCTTAAAGAGCACAGCTATGAATATCGCATAGACAAGCGCGAATAGGGAAAAGATTACCCTTTCTCTCATCTTCCGAAAGCATAGAATATTAAAGGGAAATTCCGGGGAAGGTCATAAACCTTCATGTCCGCTCCTGCGCGCAGTACCTGAGGGCCAGAAATGAGAGAGCTCCGGTCAGAAGTATGCGGATGTATATGAGTCCCGGAGAATCCTGAACCCCGCTGAGGAACACGCCCCACTCGTAAAGGCCGTATGCCAATGTGATGACAAGCGCCTTAAGAAAGTCCATCCCCCTCACCCTATCTAAAAGCCGGTGCAGAAGGTATATGCCCAGATAGGAGATGGGGGAGAGCCATATTCGAAAGGGATTGATTCCATCGACCAGCACCCCCATAACCAGAGCCCACACCGGAGCGAGCCTTCCACGGGAGCACAGAAGATACGGAACCAGTATGTTTACGGGGACAAGGTAGTGGAACTTGGAATAAATCCATGCAAACAAAAGGGCCAGAATGAGCATCTGCGAATGCATACAAGTTTACAGGGCTCCGGTTTTAAACTTTCCCGATGCGTCAAATCGCTTTTATCAATGGCAAATTCCTGAAATGGGAGGATGCGCTGATTCACGCCGAGGACAGGGCCAGCAACTTCGGGGATGGGGTTTACGAAGTGGTGGTGGCATACGGCGGGAAACCTTTCCATGCAGAGGCCCATATAGAGAGACTCCTTTACAGCGCATCCCAGATAGAACTTCCAGTCCCCTACTCTCCAGATGAAATCCTGGATATAATACTGCAGGCGATAAGGGAAGCGGAAGCAGAAGACGAAGACTCCATGATTTACTTTCAACTTTCGAGGGGATTCTCCCCCAGGGACCATGTCTTTCCCGAAGATGCAGAGCCAACTTTCTACCTTACCGTGAAACCTTTTCATCCCATGCCCATGGATGAAAGGCGCAGGGGAGTAAAAACGGTCACCTATCCGGACATCCGGTGGGCCAGATGCGACATAAAGAGCCTCAACCTGCTTCCCAATGTAATGGCAAGGGAATATGCGAAGAGGAAGGGAGCTCTGGAATCCCTGTTTGTAAAGGATGGTGTAAAGATAACCGAAGCCTCCTCCTCCAACTTCTTCGCCTTCATAGATGGAAGGCTCTGGACCCATCCCCTATCCAACGAAATCCTTTCGGGGATAACCAGGGGCATCGTCCTCAAGCTCTCGAAAAAGCTGGGCATAGAGGTTGTAGAAAGGCCCATACTCCTATCCATGCTCGAAGAAATAGAAGAGGCCTTCATAACTTCAACAACGAAGGAAATCATTCCCGTATCGAGCATAGACAGCCTGAGGCTCCCGGTGGGGGAGAAAACGATGTCCCTCATCGAGGAGTTCCAGAAACTGAAGAAATAGGGCCATTAAATTACATTTGCCAGGATATCGAATGCGGATATAGAATTCGGCGAGGGAACGAGAACCATTCTCCGGGAAAACACTGAGATAGAATACGCGGAGAAA
>Ga0256833_1002699_pt1 | contig 12344 bp, 10 predicted proteins | sample 356284metaG_FD_190535 | JGI IMG/M metagenome (GOLD analysis project Ga0256833, IMG submission 190535) | Hydrothermal vent microbial communities from Mid Atlantic Ridge, Atlantic Ocean - 356-284 | ecosystem: Environmental > Aquatic > Marine > Hydrothermal vents | place: Atlantic Ocean: Mid...
TTTTATATCCTCAATTTTACCCTCAAAAATAACTTCACCACCATCTTTTCCAGCACCAACTCCAAGTTCAATTAACCAATCGGAATTTTTAATTATTTCTATATTGTGCTCTACCACTATAATTGTGTTACCATTTTTAATAAGTTTTTGGAGTAAAGTTAATAAATAATCTATATCCTGAAAATGTAATCCTTTTGTTGGTTCATCAAGAATAAAAACATTTCCTTTTTTGTTTAAGTTACTTGCTAATTTTAATCTTTGATTTTCTCCACCAGAAAGTGTAGATAATGGTTGTCCTAGAGTTAAATATTCTAATCCAACATCTTTTAGAAGTTTTAAACCTTTAGCTATTTTTGTATTAAATGAAAAAAACTCATAAGCTTCACCTACAGTCATATTTAAAACATCGGAAATATTTTTACCATTATAAAGATATTTTAATACTTCATCTTTATATCTTTTACCTTTACACTTAGGACAAGTGTCATGAATATCACCTAAAAAGTGCATATCCATTGTAATATATCCTAATCCTTTACACTCTTCACAGGCTCCTTCTCCATTAAATGTAAATAAACTATCCTTTGTATTGTTATAATTAGCGTATAATTTTCTAATATCATCAAAAATTTTACTATAAGTTGCAGTATTTGCTCTAACATTATTTCCGATTGGCGATTGGTCTATCATATTTACATAAGGGTGTTGTTTAATTAATACTTCCATTAAAGATGATTTTCCACTTCCACTTGCACCTACAATTGAAACTAATAAATTTTTAGGGATTTTGACAGATATATTTTTAAGATTATGTAAATTAGCATTTTTTACTTCTATAAAACTTCCATTTGGATTATTTCGCTCTTTAGTTATTATTTTTTTATTTGATAAATATAAAGATGTGGTTGTATCTTTTTGTAATGTTTCATTTATAGTTCCAACACTTACAACATTTCCACCATAAATTCCAGCTTTTGGACCAATATCTATAAGATAATCACTATTTAACATGACTTCTCTATTATGTTCTACAACTATGACTGTATTACCTTTTTTCACTAATTCTTTAAAAACATCTATTAATTTATGTACATCTTTTGGATGAAGTCCAAGTGTTGGTTCATCTAGTATATATATCATTTCAGTTAATGAACTTCCAAGTTGTTTAGATAATTTTACTCTTTGAGATTCTCCACCAGAAAGTGATGCTACTGAACGATTAAGAGTTAAATATCCAATTCCTAAATCTATAATGTTTTTTAATCGTTTTAGTAAAAAAGGTGTTATTTCATTGGCTACTTTATCATCTAAAGAATTTATAAAATCATATACTTCCGTTATTTCCATATTTAATACATCTACAATTGAAGTATTATCTATTTTAACACTCCTTGCTCTTGCATTAAGTCTTGAACCATTACAAGCTGAACATCTTTTTATTTCAAAAAATGCTTCATCATAACTACTATCTAATCCTCTACTATCACCTTTGTTTCTTCTCAATCTTGTTATAATTCCTTCAAACTTCCAATTTTGAATAAAACCTGCCGTATCAGATTGATACGAAATTGGTTCAGAATATAATAATTTATCCAATTCATCTTTCGACCAATCTTTTAGTTTTTTATTCATATCAAAAATACCCACTGCTCTTATTATATTCCAATATCTGCTATTGTATTTCCATTTTCTATGCTTTATTGCACCTTCTTGATTTAAACTTTTATTCCAATCAAAAAATTTATCTAAAATCGGTTCAAAATCTTCACCAATACCTTTACATTTTTCACAAGCTCCTTTTGGAGTATTGTATGAAAATTCTCCAGCATCTAAAATTGGATTTCCCATTCTAGAAAATAAAAGTCTAATATAAGTATATATATCCGTTACGGTTCCAAGGGTAGATCTTGGATTTTTACCAAGTGGTTTTTGATTTATAACTACACAAGGTGATAACCCTTCAATCGATAAAACATTAGATTTACCAATTTTAGGGAGACTTCCCCTTGCATAAGAACTAATAGATTCGAGATATTCTCTTTGAGCTTCATTAAATATAGTATCGAATACTAGTGATGATTTTCCACTTCCACTTACACCTGTTACTGTAACAAACTTATGTTTAGGTATTTCTACCGTAATATTTTTTAAATTATGTTCTTTAGCACCAATTACTTTTATATTTGACATACTATTCTCCTTTGATTTTGTTTATCCATTCAATTAATGTTTTTTCAAAAGCAATTGCTTTTAATTGAACGAATTTTAATGGTTTTATTAAATAATTTTGTTTTACATATCCACCATAATTGTGCGGATTTTTATAATCATTTGAACTATTTTTAAGATAATATGGAACTCTCATAATACCATTTTGTTCAATACTATTATACACATTATCAATAACTTTTACTACTGTATTTGATTTAGGGCAAGAAGCTAAAAAAATAACAGCTTGTGTTAAAATAATTTTTGCTTCAGGATATCCTATTTCTTGAACTGCTTTTAGTGTATTGACTGCTAAATTTAACGCATTTGGATTTGCATTACCAATATCCTCACTTGCTAATATTACCAATCTTCTTGCTATATACTCAGGTGTTTCTCCTTTTTCTATAAGCAAAATAAGATAATAAACACTTGCGTCTAAATCACTTCCTCTTATACTTTTTATCATTGCACTCATTATAGTAGAGCTACTATCTGCAATATCAATAGTTAATTGATTACTCTCTTTTATAGATTTTAAAAGTTTTAAATCTATATTTTTAGATATATTATAAGCCAATTCAAGATGTAATAATAGACTTCTTGCATCACCAGTATTTACATTTAATAGATATTCAATTGCATTACTATCTATCTTTATATCAAATTTTGAAATAACTTTATTTAATAAACTTTTTAAGTCATCTCGACTTAAAGGGTATAATTTGATTATAACACCTCTTGATTTAATTGCAGAAGTTAATGAAAAGTTTAAATTTTCCGTGCTTGCTCCTATTATAGTTGCTTGATTGAACTCCATTATTGGTAAAAGCACTTCTTGTTGATTTTTACTAAGTCTATGAATTTCGTCAATAAAAATTAATGGTTTTTTTGCAGAGTTGCTATACTGTTTTATAATATCTCTTATTTCTTTGACACTTATTGAGGTCGCATTTAAATTAAAAAAATCTACCTTTAACTCATTTGCAATAATATAGGCTAAAGTAGTTTTACCAACTCCTGAATCACCATAAATAAAAAGATGTGGTATATTTTGTTTATTAATTGCTTGAATTAAAAAACTATTTGGATTGATAATATGTTTTTGACCGATAAAATCAGATATTTTCTTTGGTCGAAAAATCTCTGTCCAATTTGTTTTCATTTTAACATCTCTTTTGGTAAATTATGTGAAAGAAAAGAAAGTGGGCTTGCACTAAAAGAGTATGCACCTGCTTGATAAAAAGCTACATAATCTCCTATTTCCATTTTTTCAATTAAAATATTATTAGCCAATATATCACTTGAAGTACATAAATTACCTACTATCGTAACAATTTCTCGTTTTCTTTTATTATTCAAAACTCTTATGGGGGACACTCTAAAACCTCCAAATTTACTGTTTAATCCAAAGAAGTTCGTTCCACCATTTAAAAGAACAAATTTTTTATCAAAATTTGTTTTAATATCTATAACTTTAGCTATAAAAATACCACTTTTAGCCACTAAAAATCTACCAAGTTCCAATATAAACTTTATCTTTTTATTATTAGCAATTATTTTATTTATATGATTAATTAAATAATCTATATCTAATTCATTATCTTGACTATAGTAAGGAACTCCGAATCCAGCACCAATATCTATAATTTCAAAACTCCTATATTTTCTTATATCATTAGCAATTTCAATAATACCATTAATATTAGCAATGATCTTCTTTGCATTTAAAATATTAGTCCCTAAGTAAAAATGTAATCCTCTAATTATAATATTTGAATAATTTTTCTTAATAATTCTAATTACTTCTTTTTTTTCCAATCCAAACTGAGTGATACCAGACATATTTATAGCCCCACCACTATTGAAATATGGATTAACTCTAAGTAAAATATTTATATTTTTACCCAACTTTTTTCCAATAACTTCTATTCTTTTTAATTCGGTTATCGATTCTACAACAATTAAATATATATTATTTTTAATTGCAAATTCCAATTCTAATTTAGTTTTAGCTGGTCCTACAAATATAGTTTTAGATAAATCTTTACTATATTTTAAAACTTTTTTTAACTCACCAATTGATGCAGCTTCAAAATAACCATTTTCTTTATAAAAAAATTCTATAATTTTATCATTTGGATTTGCCTTAATAGAGTAAAATAATTGACAATTTATCTTTCTTATAATATTCAAATGTTTAATAATTATATTTTTATCATAAATATAGAGTGGAGTTTTCTCTTTTTTTATGATACTCATCAGAGTTTTTTTATCTATAATATCTTTATCTATATGCTGATTAGGTGAAACAATGTTTGTCATACTCTTCCAATTCCTTCCTATTTAGATAAAGATCATAAAAAAAATGATATAAGATGTCATTTCCTTCTCTATGGCTTATATTATTTATTATTTTACCAAATATTTCCAATTCTTTCTGTAAAAACATAATTAAATTTTTGTCTGTATAATTTTTTGCTAAATTTATCATCTTATAAGTTAATATAGATAAGTCTTTAATAGAATAATAGATAGATATTTCATTTTTTGATGAAATTTTTAAATTTTTTATAATATTAGTTATTTCTAAATAAGCATTGCTCCCTATGTAATCTTTACTATAAATATTATTAATATTGTTTTTAAACAGTTGATTTTTATCATAAGATATTTTACTGTTTGTAGATGTAATTATTATTATATTCTCTATATTATTAATAATTAATTTTTTTGAGATTTTTAGATAAGGGGCTATATCGGCGTCAAAAATATAATAATATTCATCATCTTCACCTAAAATCAAAATGGTATCCAATTCTGTTTGAAAATAAAGTTTTTCTACTCTATTGAATATTTTCCTTTTATCTATATTAGCTATCAGACAAGGATAAGTTATGTTTTTCAAATTATAAGTAATATTAAAATATTGAGACTCTTTTAATTGTTCAAATATAGATGGATATGGTTTAATTGTAAAACTATTTTTATCAAAATATATATTGCTCACTTGATTAAAATATATATCAAAATCAATATCATAAGAGTTTATTAACATACTTAAGTTATCAGATATTTTATTTACTTTACTACCAAAATATATCATTTTTTAACTATCCATATCTGCTCTTGAGAACTATTTGTAAATTTGTTACAACTATAATCTCCATAAATCTCTATAATTTTAAACCCAACCTCTTGTAAGATATTTTTCATTTGGTTAGGATTAATCCAAGCAAAATCAAATGAAACTATTTCCTCTTGATTTTGAAATACTTGACAGTGCAATATCTGCCTTTTGTAATCAAATTTATATTTATCATATATTATCATATCACTATTAGCATACATTTGAATAAGTTTTTCACTATTTTTTAAAGCCCATTCTTTATCAAATATATAGTGATCAAATATAAATATTCCATCTTTTTTTAAATTTTTATACACCTGTTCAATTGTTCTTTTTTGATCTTCATAATTCAAAAAATGTCCTATTGTTCTAAAAGGCATAATTATAAATTCTACTGGATTTTTAAGATAGAAACTTAAAATATTATCTTCTATCAACTTTATTTTTTCTTTATTGATTTTATGAGTTTGAATCTTGTTTTGACATTTTTTTAGCATATTTTTGGAATTATCTATCCCAATAACTTTTTTATTATATCTTTTAACTATTTCAATGGCAATTCTACCTGTTCCAACTCCTAATTCTACAACTTCATCTGGATTAAATTTTTTTACCATTTTTAGATAACAATTTAAAACTTCCAAATGAGTATCATCTCCCATTATCCAATAATCATAAATATCTGATAATTGATTATAGGGATTTAAAATCATCTTTAATCTCTTTTTCAATTTTATTGCCATATCTTAACCAAAAATCCTTACCTAATATATCATTAGCCATTTTTCTAAATGAAAACAAAATATTATCTTCTAAATTACTATCTTTCAATAATTTTTCTTGATATTTTATTTTACAATCACACTGTATCTGATCTAATTCGTCTAAAATTTTTACTCTTGATTCAGAAGTTTGAGTAAATTTATCTAATAGTAACAGAACTTTGTCTTGGCATTTTGGACAGGTTGTAGGGGCTTTTACTCCATCTTTGTATATTGGACTTTTTGATGTATCTCTATACCAAGAAAGCTCAATTTTGGATAGATATTTTTTATCTATCCGTTTTAACACTTCAATATAACTCCATAATGATATAGGTTCATAAAGTCCATTTTTATTTAACCAATGAATTGTTGTAAATGGTTTTATATTAATCGGAAATAAGACTACATAATCAATTCCTGTATCAAATAGTTTATAGATACTCTTAAGTGCCATTTCAATATTCTCTTTTTCAGAGATAAAAGGAATACCTACAATTATGTTGGCCACTGCATTCATATCATATTTTTTTATTAAATCAATTTTATCAGGAAGAGTTTTTATGTCAATATTTTTGTTGATGCAATATTTTAAAATTCTATTATCCATTGATTCAATTCCAAACTCTATATCTAGTATTTGGTATTTTAATATCTCTCGTATTTCTTCTAATTTTTTATTATCAACAGTTTCTAATAGAGTTTCTAAAATTATTTCTAAATCTAAATATTTACTTAACTCTTTATATATAGTTATTCTAACCTCTCTAGGAACTTCATTATCATCTAAAAAGCTACCTGATGAGTTTAATAATATAAACTTTGGATTATCTATTTTTCTGAGTCCTTCAAGAATATATTGTTTCATTTTATCAACATTCTCTTGTTTACTACTACTATAATCGCACATTAAGCATCCACCATTTTTACCTTTAGTATATTTACAGCCTTGTGTCCTAAACCAAAAATGGATAAAACCTCCATAATCTTTTATAGTATAATTGTAGTTATTTGGTACTAATGGTCTATCTTTTCTTAAAGTGCTTCCAATTAAATTTAAAAAACTTTTTACATTCATTTTTCATCTTCCTTGTAAAATAGTGGATTGATAATCTCTAAATAAGGAGAAAATAGATTTTCTATATTGTCGATATACTCTTCTATGGAATAAGCTAATCGACTTTTATAGATAAATTCTTCTATTGTAAAATTGGAGATTAAATTTTTCTCTTTTAAAAAATTAAAAATTTCCATAGTAGCTAAATATTCGAATTCTTTTTTGGGTAACCAATTATCTGTATCTATACAAATAATTTTTTGATTTCTGGAGCTTTTTAATGAACTAAAAGGGGTTAAATCTTTTACTCTCCAAAGAAACTTTTTTTTAAAATCTCTAAAACATACTATTTTATCATTTAGATTAGTTTTAAAATTATTATTTTTGCAATGAGTAAAATCTATTAATGAAAAATTGATAGGGATATCAAATTTAACCTTAACAATTAAATAGGTAAAATAGTTTGTTATCTTTCTATTTAAAATTAAATCACTTTTACTACTTTGTATCTTTGAAATATTTAAATTATATCCTGCTAACACCTTTTTTGTTTTGATATTGCTATTTAAAGTAACATCTTTTCTATCAAAATCAATAAATATTGAACTTATATTTTGATTTTTAGTATCAATAGAATACAACTTTAAATTTTTTTCTATTGCTTGTATAATGTCAATTAATCCATTTTTAGGGTATTTGTATATTACAGTTGGTTCATATTTACCATCTAAAAAATCTGAACTTATAGGATAAAGATTATTTTTATAAATAAATGATGGTTCAAATTTTAATTTTTCTAAATTAATAGATAGTTCTTTATTTAACATTTTATAATCACTCTGACTATAATCAATAAAAAAACAACCATCTTCTACATTTTTTATTGATGAAAAGTCAATTATACTCCAATTACTATGATTATTTACAAGAAGTGTTTTAGCTCCTTTTTTTGCATATTCAAGCAGTTTTATGAAAACCTTTGGAGAGCTTCCTATAGCTACTACATCATACTGTTTCATTTAATAAATCCTTATAATTTTCTATTCCATCGGCTGAAATAATAACGATATTTTTATTAGGATATTTTTCAACCATATTTAATGCTACTTTTACAGCGTAGCCTGTAGATACTCCAAATCCAATATTTTTATATTTTTTAGTAATCATTATTGCATCATCATCACTAACTTTAAAATGTAAATCAATTAAGTTTTTATATTTAGAGATAATTTTATCTTCTCCTTTTAATCCAATACCTACATTTATATATTGTTGCTCAGTTCCACTAAAAATTGTAGAGCCCAAAGGTTCAACCGCACACACTAATATTTTAGGATTTTTTTTCTTAAAAAACTTAGCTAATCCAGATATTGTTCCACCTGTTCCAACTGCAACAATGACTATATCAATTTTTCCTTTCATCTGTTGCCAAATTTCAGGAGCTGTTGAAATATAGTGAGCTTGAACATTAGCAAAATTATCATATTGATTTGTCCAGATAAAATCTCTCTTTTGATTTAATTTTTTTGCCAATTCTATTCTTGCATTTCTATAATCTATATCTTCTGATTTAGTCATAATATAGTCAATATCTCTTTTTTTAAATTCATTTAATTTATTTGGAGAGATTGTTTCATCTATTAATGCTTTAAATTTAATACCTACTTCTTTACAAAAAAAATCTAAAGAGATGCCTAAATTTCCTGATGTTGATTCAACAACTGTAACATCTTTAGATATTTTTCTATTTTCTAATAAATCTTTTAGTAAAAAATATGCTGTTCTGTCTTTTATACTTTTGTTAAGATTAAATTTTTCCATTTTTATATAGATATTAAAATTTTCTAATTTGTATATCGGAGTATTACCTATCTTATAATCATACAACGATTTAAGCATTTATAATCCTGATAGATGAACAGTAGTTGCAAGAGTGAATTAACTCTTGTTTCTTGATTTCATTTAAAAAATTTTCTTTATTATATTTGGCAAATATATCTTTACCAATTTGCCAAGGGCATATTCCAATATCTCCATTATAGTTAATTGTTAAACTTGGAATTTGTGAAATATTTAAATAATTATCAAAATATTCTAATCTTTTTTTAGGAAAACTAAATTTATAACTAATATCATCATACTCTAAACTTTTTATCTGTTTAGCTAATACTTCAAACTCCTTATCATCTAATTCTAAATTAATATGCTTTTCTCCTCGTCCTACAGGGATAAATTCATAAAAACTAAATTTCTTTAATCCATAAGATGAAAAAAAGTTGATAATTTGTTTGATTTTTTTATAGTTATATTTGTGTATTGTTATCCTTATTGTTGGCATAACCTGATTTTTAAGTAAATTGATAGCTAAATTTAATGGTTTATCTAATTCAATACCTCTAATTTGTTGTTGTAAAATATTAGTATCTCCTTCAAAAGATATTCTAAATTCATCTAAATTTTTAAGATATTTTTCTTTTAAGTCAAAATTAATTGTACCATTTGTTGTTAGAGTTAATCTCTGTAGATATTTTTTATCTAAAGAGTTAAAGAGCTTATTAATATCATTTCTCAAAAAAAGTTCTCCGCCCTCTATATCAAAATATGCATCATAATTATCAATCAAAGTTTTAATAATAAATTTCATATCATCTATAGAGAGTATGTTTTTAATATTATATTTTACATCTTTAGCTTCATAGTAACAGTGAATACAATTTAAATTACAAATTGGAGTAACATAAAGATGAACATTTAATCTCTGTTTATTCATTGCTACCACCATATTCTAAAATTGAACTTCCTCTTGAACCACCGAATCCATTATTTATCAACAACACCTTATCTCCCTTTTGTATAATTTTATTTTCAATTGCTTTTAGATAATGATAAAATGAATCATTAGAATTTAAATGACCTGTTTGACTGATATATTTTGTCCATATTCTTTCTCTAGGATAGTTTAACACTTTAGACATTAAATCCCAAATTTGCAAATATGGAGTATGAGGAAAAATATATTTTATATCTGTAAGTTTTAAATTTGCATTTTTTAAATTTGTCAGAATATTTTCTCTAATTAGTAAAGGATTGTTCTCTCTAAATTTATTTATATCATCAATATTTGAAAACTCACCATTATCGGCAAAAATATAACTATGAGTATATGTTGATAAAATTTTATGTTTTATATTTTGATTTGAAACTATTCCTATAATAATCACATCACCCATAGCAGAATTAAAATAGAGTCGTTTATCTATCGATTGACTTTTATCAATTCCAATTAATAAAATATCCTTTTTTATCTCCTTGTGCCACTGCAAAGCTAAATCTATACCAAGGTGAGTAATTGCACAAGGTTGTCCGCTAATTGTAGTAACTGGAATATTAAAGTCAATATCTATTTTAAAATAAATCGATTGTGCTATAATAGCACCACCGACATTGGATAAATCAATATTTTTTAAAGTATCTTTTAAAACAGAAACTCTATCTTCTTTAAATATAGGAATATACTCCAGTCCACCATTTTTCATATTTTCCAATATCTCGTTTGGTAGTTTTGCCTCTTTAACTAATTTTTCAATATGAACTGATTGTTGCGGTATTCTACATATCAAATCTTTAAAACCATAACTCATTTTATCAACTTTTTCATCTCTATTAAAAGAGAGTTTTCTATTTTATCGATCTCGTTAAATTTATTAAAGTCAATATCTTTTTTTCCAAAAATATTTGACAAAATATCCGAAAATATAGCAATTTGTCTATTTAATAAAGATATTATATTTTCATTATATTCAAAAAATTTTTTTTGGATATAAAGTTTTTGTAGTCTATTTGGTATGGCATATGTTAAACTATTTAACATATGCTTATCTTTTATCTCCATAATCTTTTTATAAGCACTTTGTTGCTGAGCTTTATCTAAATTTTCAACAATAAACAGATACAATTTTTTTAGTTTCTCTTGAGAAATTTCTATTCTTTCCTTTTTCAATATTTGTCTCATCATATACTCTCCTCTACCTTCTATTATTTTGTCTGCTTTCCAAGCTTTAATAAACTTATCTTCATCTATCTCAATATATGCTATACCCTCTGAATCTAACAAAGTGAGTGTTTTATTTTGATATTTTTGAACTACTAAATAGTGGTCAAGTGCTTTATATAGTTGAGGATAATATAAGTAAGAAAGGTCTTCCATATTCAAAGGTCCTACTACTACACTATCTTTTTTAAGCCATTGTTTTAAAAGATTTAAAGAGTATTTTACATCTTTACTAAAACTGATACGATATTGTATATCTAATAATTCAAAAGCTCTATCTAATCCTAAATCAAAATCTAAATATGAATCTAAAATTCTATTTAGGTCATTTGGAATATGTCGCACACCAAAAGGATTTGTTGTTGCTATTTCAAATAAGATATAATCTCTAAAATTTCTATTTTGAAAATATGCATTAAAAACAGCTTGTGTATGGCAAGAAGTTATTTTACCTAAATAAATATTATTTGAAAAGTTCATTTTTATCTATCTTTCCATTGCTGTTTTTTGTTAAAGCACTTTTTTGTATAATTATTTTTTTTACACTTACATTAAACTTCTCCTTTATAAACTTTGTGATTCTATTTTTATCTATATCTTTTTTTGTAAAAATAAAAATATACAATCCATTCTTATAAACAACTGCTATTTCATTAATATTTAAAAAAGTTTCTTTTAATAAATTTTCAATCTCTTTTATACTAATTCTATTTGAGTTAATTTTTATTAAATCATCTTTTCTGCCTATAAAATATAAATATCCGTCGCTATCTATTTTAAAATAATCTCCTGTATGCAATATCCTGTTACCATCTTTTATTTCAAAATATGTCCCTATTTTTTGTGTATCTGTTTCTTTCCAATAACCAGCAGTAACATTTTTGCCTTCAACGATCAACTCCCCTTCATTACTTAAATATACTTTAATATTATCTAATGGTTTACCTACTGAACCTAACTTTTTATTTAGCATTCCTTTTGGCATTATTGCTACTCTTTTACACTCTGTAACCCCATACATTGGGACAATTTCAACATTTGGTAAAATTTCTTGTAATTTCTTAATAGTTGCAATAGATAGAGTATCACCTGTTGAGGTTATCATTCTAAGGAATTTTAACTCAACTCTTTCCAATA
>Ga0256833_1002700_pt1 | contig 12342 bp, 11 predicted proteins | sample 356284metaG_FD_190535 | JGI IMG/M metagenome (GOLD analysis project Ga0256833, IMG submission 190535) | Hydrothermal vent microbial communities from Mid Atlantic Ridge, Atlantic Ocean - 356-284 | ecosystem: Environmental > Aquatic > Marine > Hydrothermal vents | place: Atlantic Ocean: Mid...
TTCCGAGACGCCTTATTTTTATCTGCTTCTGTTCATACTTGCCACCGGAACAATAGCTATTGTGTCGTATATCATACTCAAAAACAAGCATAAACAAATTGAACACGAACGTAAACTCATAGCTGCAGAGCAAAAAGCTTTACGATCCCAGATGAACCCTCATTTCATTTTCAATGCACTGAATTCCATACGGCGCTTTATACTTGAAAATGACACTGATAAAGCCGATTATTACCTTACACGCTTTGCCACCCTGATGAGGAAAGTATTGGATAATTCCCGGCAAAACTTCATCACTCTGGAAAACGAAATACAGACCCTAAAACTTTACCTGGAACTGGAAAAAATGCGTTTTGACAACAGTTTCTCCTTTCAAATCAACATAGACCCGGATATTGACACTAAAAAATGGCTCATACCACCAATGATCATACAGCCTTTTGTTGAAAATGCCATCTGGCACGGATTAGCTCTCAAAAACCAGGACGGCAAACTTAACATAACTTTCCGCAAAAAATCTCCGCAAATGCTGGAATGCATTGTGGACGACAATGGTATAGGCCGTGAAAAAGCCCGGCAAATTGCTGCAAAAAGAAAAGGACATAAATCTACTGGTCTGATTAATACCAGAGAAAGAATGAACCTTATAACCCGGCTATACAAAAAAAACATTGACCTCACAATCATTGACAAATACGACCAGGATGGTAATCCCGCTGGCACAAAAGTTATTATAACACTGCCTAACTTTAATGATTACTGATATGTTTTTTATCCTCGGACAATTTTTAACTAACTTTGTAAAAATATTAATCCGTTAATTCATAGAAAAATGGAAAAAATTAGAACCGTCCTTGTGGACGATGAAAAAAACAGCCTTGTCATACTGCAAAAACTTCTGGAAAAACACGTTCCCGAAGTGGAAGTAGTGGACACTGCACAAACTGTGGAACAGGCTGTGGAAACTATTGAGAAAACCCGGCCCGACCTGGTTTTCCTTGATATAAACCTGCCTGATGGTGACGGTTTTGAAATACTGGAAAAAATTGATTATCGCGACTTTGGCGTTATATTCGTCACAGCATACGACCAATACGCTATCAAAGCTTTTGAATTTGCAGCCTTGCACTACATTCTCAAACCTGTTGAACCACAGCAGCTTATAGAGGCAATCAACAGATATAAAGAGACACGCGAAGAGGAACTGACAAAAAAAATTATGGCCCTGAGTAGCAACCTCAAACAACAGCCTACAAAACTTATCCTGCCTACCTCCAGCGGACTGCATATCATTGACCTGGATGACATCATCCGCTGCGAATCAAGCAATAATTACACTACATTTTACCTTACTTCCGGGAAAAAAATAGTGGTCTCTAAATCTATACAAACATATGAAAAACTCCTTAAAGACAGCCATTTCTGCCGTATTCACAACAAACATATCGTAAATCTAAAATTTGTAAAAAAATATGTCCGCGGACGTGGCGGATACGTTGTTCTATCCAACGGTGAACAGATTGACGTTTCCGAAGGAAGGAAAAAAGGCTTCCTGGAAAAACTTTCAAAATTCACTATAAACTAAGATATATGCACGAATTTGTCTTTGTTACCAACAACCAGCACAAACTTAAAGAAATACGTCACATTGCCCCGGACTTCATCAAAATACTGAGCTTAAAGGACGTGGGCTTCTCTGCAGAAATACCAGAAACATCTCCAACCCTGGAAGGAAACGCCTTACAAAAAGCAGAATTTTTCCATAACCGCACTGGCAAGGATTGCTTTTCCGACGACACGGGCCTGGAAGTAGAAGCACTTAACGGACTGCCTGGTGTGCATTCCGCACGCTTTTCCTCTGACCACGATTTCCAGAAAAATATGTACAAAGTCCTGGAACTAATGCAAGGACAAATTAACAGAAAAGCCCGTTTTCGTACAGTAATTGCCCTTATACTGGATGGCCAGCAATACTTTTTTGAAGGAATTATCAATGGCAACATAACCACAGAACCCAGGGGCGAAAATGGCTTTGGATATGACCCTATATTTATCCCCGAGGGCGAAAAACGCACTTTTGCCCAGATGACGCTGGCAGAGAAAAGCAAATACAGCCACCGCTCACGGGCTTTTGAAAAACTTATGAATTTTCTGCAGGATTATTTTTCCTGAAAATATATTTAATTCGCCTGTCAAAATAGCCGGTTCGTGTAGCCGGCTGTTTTTTTCTTACTTTTCCCAGAAACAACCCACACTCCGGACAATACTCATCATATTCGGTGATCTCAGCGCCACAGGCAGGACAAACAAGCCCCGTAGCTTCCCTCTCCTCTGCCTTAGTTTCCTCAATTAATTTCCTATTATCCAAATCATTAAACAGTTCAATTAGCTTCCGGCGGACATAAAAATAACTGTAAACAAAGAAAAAAACTGAAAAAAATATTGAAAACGTAACAAACAAAAACAAATCTTTACGGAAAACTATCAGAGACAAAAGCCAGATAAAGCCCAAAAACTTAATAAAATTATCCATCCTTATCACAAAGAAAAACTCCCTGTCATCTAACTCATAGATTTCCACACAAAACTCTGTAGCAGTAGGTGAGTTATCCCAACAAAATCCTGTTTTATCCTTTTCCAAAATAGTTCTATAACCGTATTTCGTGGAATTTTTCTCCAAAACACGCTTAAATTCTAAAAAATTTATATCTTTCAAAACAAAGTGATTATTCATAAAACGTTGATTTTCAGACATAATTAAATGAAAAAAACTTACTTAATATTTTTCACATTCATAATTTGGCTTTTTTCCTGTAATTATAAAAAAGAAAATCTACCCACAATACAACCTCTATTCTGGGAATACAGTGATAGCATCAATGCCCAGCAGTGGTCACCTGCAAAAGTTCCGGGCGATATACAGCAATCCCTTTCTGATAATCTCTTCCTGTGGGATAATTTTTATTTGGATAGATATGTGGAAAAAATAGACTGGCTCTCTCATAAAACCTGGTTCTATCGTAGTAAAATAAATATTGACAAAAAAACTTATAAAGACAAAGAAATTTTCCTGGTATTCAATGGCCTGGACACTTACACCAGGATATATATCAACGGCAAATTACTGGCCCAAACTGATGATTTTTACAAACGTTACCAATTTAATATCAAAGAATATGTCCATCCAGGAAAAAATTCTATCACTCTGGAATTTTTACCTCCTCTGGAAACTGCCAAAAAAATATATAAATCACTAAATTACAAAGGGAAAATATCTCCTTTCTCGGTTTTACGCAAACCCTGGTTTCATTTTAATCACGCCCTTAGCACTAATTATATTCCTATTGGCTTCAACGGCCCTGCCCAAATTATTTTATGGGAAAAGGCACGTATTGATGATGTTCAATTCTATTTCTCTAATATAGACAGCAATAAAGCCAGATGCAAGGTTGTTGTAAAAATTAATTCAGCTAAAAGACAAAAAGCACGTATATCAATAGAAAGCCAATACGCCATTTACATAAATAAAAAAATAAAACTAAAACCTGGAAAAAATAAATTCATCTTTGCTTTTGATATTCCCTCACCTAAGCTATGGTATCCTACTGAAAAAGAAAATATTAAACCAAATCTATACAAATTCACCACCTCTCTTTACGTTGGTCCTACCAAATATGACGAAAAAGAAAAATATACAGGCATCCGTAAAGTTCAAATTGAAACAAAGAATAATCAATTGAATATCAAGATAAACGATTCTACTATTCTACTAAAAGCAGCTGTGATCTATCCACTCAGTGTTAACCGTGCTAACGAAACTGACCTTTATGACCATTTTCTAACGCTGATAAGACAGGCTGGATTTAATGCAGTTATAGTATCCGACAAAGGATGGTATTACAATAATAAATTTTATACCCTGTGCGATATCAACGGATTAATGGTAATACAGGATTTACCTTTGGCTTACAAAGCATTTCCGCCACGGGATACTATAGTCAATCTCATAATCTCCGAAACAATACAAAACATTAAAAATCTCCGCAACCATCCTTCCATAATTGCCTGGAATGGTAATTTTACCTCTGCACAAATTAAAAATACAGATAAGGAAACAAAAGATTTTGCAAAAAAATTCTTCACACAGATAATTCCCCTGGTTATAAAAAATGCTGACCCCGCACGCCCATATCTGACAAACCTGGACTTTAAAAATACTACAATACTCCGGCATAATATAATTGCTTTCCCATCAAACAAAATCACTTTCAAATTTCTGGAAGCTGCGGATATAAGGTCTAACAGAGATTCTATCTTTGCTTTCTATGCCAAGCCTTCTGAACAGGCATACTATTCACAAATTCAGAAAGTAAGAAAAATATTTCCTGCCGACTCCGTGGAAAAACTAATTTATTTTTCTCAGTTATACCAGAAACAACAAATGCTTAAAAAGCTAAAAAATTTAGAAATACAGACAAATAAACATATTATTGTCACACGGTTCAATGATATAACCCCCGCCATAAGCCCGGCATATATTGACAATGCCCTTATTCCACGGGCGCAATATTATACCCTCAATCAGTTGCTTACACCATTCCGCATAACTACTGATAACAAAGGCAATAATGTGAAAATAACCATAACAACTGACTACGACACAGCCTCAGTACTGGCATATTACAAACTATACGACTTCTATGGACATCTATTATGGCAAAAAGTATTCAAAGAAAAAATACAAAATCATAAACTGACAAAAAACTTTGACCTGGGAATATACTTCAAACTATTCTCCCGCGACACCATACTTATGAAAATTGAAGTCTATAACAATCTTGAACTGGTAGCAGAAAAATATCATTATTTTATTGACCCTAACAAAATAAAACTCAAACCACCGCAACTAAACATTGCCTTTTATCCCATAGATAACGGATATGCCATTGAACTGACCCCAAAAGCTTACCTTGCAAAAGACGTACAGCTAAATATAAACCAGTTGCAGACAAATATTGAAAAGAATTTCTTTGACATACTCCCGGGTGAGAGCAAAATAATAACAGTCAGGACATCTTTCCAGCCCGATAATTTTGCTTCATTTATACATATCTTCTCAAAATACGATTATCTTTATGAAAACATCCTTACCGTGGAACAAAAACGTCCTATAATCAGGAAGGAATTTCAGGAAATAAACCAATAAAAAAGGCTGCCACTATTTTTGCCATAATTAAAAAACTATTACAAATTTTTCCACAACAAAAATAGTGGCAGCCCAAAGAATTATTTTATAACATCAAAACCTGTATATGGTACAAGTACCTCAGGTATTTTTATCCCTTCAGGTGTCTGATTATTCTCCAGCAATGCTGCATATATCCGCGGAAGTGCAAGTGCGCTTCCGTTCAATGTATGCACTAATTGCGTTTTTTTCTGTTCCTTACCACGGAAACGTATTTTCATCCTGTTGGACTGGAATGTCTCAAAATTGGATACAGAGCTTACTTCCAGCCACTTATCCTGGCCAGCAGAATATACCTCAAAATCATAAGTCATTGCTGAGGTAAAACTCAAGTCTCCGCCGCACAAGCGTACTATCCTGTATGGCAAATTCAAACTTCTAACAAGGCTTTCAACATAAGCCACCATCTCATCCAGAATCTCGTATGATTTGTCCGGATGAGCTATTTGCACAATTTCCACTTTATCAAACTGGTGTACACGGTTCAATCCTCTCACATCCTTACCATAAGAACCAGCCTCACGACGGAAACACGGTGTATAAGCTGTCAATTTTACCGGCAATTCCTCCTCGTCCAGAATTCTATCCCTCAAAATATTTGTCAATGGGACTTCTGCCGTAGGTATCAAATAGAAATTTTCCATAACAGTACGATACATCTGCCCCTCTTTATCCGGCAATTGGCCTGTGCCAAAGGCTGTAGTTTCATTGACCATAAACGGCGGAATAAATTCCATATAACCCTGATCACGTGCCTTATCCAGAAAATAGGTTATCAAAGCCCTCTGCAACCTGGCTCCCTGACCCTTAAAAACAGGAAAACCAGAACCTGTAAGCTTTGTACCCAGCTCAAAATCAATCAAACCGTATTTCTCTGCCAATTCCCAGTGCGGGAGTGGTTTAAAGTCAAACTCCGGCTTTTCTCCACCCTCACGGATTATTTGATTATCCGCCTCGTCCTTGCCCGGAGGTACAAGATCGTGCGGCAGATTGGGCAACTGCACCACCAGATCAAACAACTGCTTATCCAGGGGCGCAAATTCTGCTTCAAGCTTTTTTATCTCTTCCTTAAGTTCAGAAGACCTTTTCTTTGCCTGATCAGCCTCATCTCTCCGGCCCTGCTTATACAGAAATCCTATCTCTTTGGCTATCTTATTCTGCTCGGATTTTAACTCCTCAATCCTTTTCTGTAATTCCCGTTTCTTTTTATCCACTTCCACTATTTGCCTTACAATATCCCGGGCATCAAAATTTTTAATCTTTAATTTTTCTATAACCAGGTCAGGATTTTCTACTATAAATCTGGTTTGTAACATTGTTGTAATTTTTTGATTGACAAACAAAGGTATAAAACAAAAACATAATAAAAAAGGGAAGCCCTGCCGGACTCCCCTTTTTTGGAATAAATATCCAAAACTAATTTTGAGATTGAGCCAGAATTTTGTTCCTCTTCTGCATCTTACGTTCACGCTTGATAGCCATAGCTTTTTCATACTCTTCCTTGGATAAAACCGAAACATAGGAACGGTCTCCCCGTTTCTTTTCAAAGAATACATAACCGTCGGTCAATGCAAACAGAGTATAATCCTTACCTACACCAACATTTTTACCAGGATGATGTTTGGTACCTCTCTGACGAACAATTATATTTCCGGCTTTAACAAACTGTCCACCGAACTTCTTAACACCCAGTCGTTTACTTTCTGAGTCACGACCGTTACGGGTAGAACCTTGACCTTTTTTATGTGCCATTTTGTTAAGATTTTAAGTTACAAATTGAAAATTAACGAATAATATCCTCAATGAGGATCTGAGACAAATACTGACGGTGACCATTGAGCTTCTGATAGCCCTTACGTCTTTTTTTCTTGAACACAAGAACCTTATCACCTTTGAGGTGACGCAGAACCTTTGCTTTAACTTTTGCGCCTTCCACTAAAGGCTGACCAACCAAAACATCGTCACCGTCTTCAACAAGGTAAACCTTGTCAAACTCAACTTCTGCACCTTCCTCGTGAGGCAGACGGTGAACATAAAGTTTACGGTCCTTTTCTACTTTAAACTGCTGTCCCTGAATTTCTACAATTGCATACATAAGCCTATGATTTTGAGGGCAAAGGCGGTGTTAACACGCTTACAGGCCTTTAACCCTGATTTTGTCGTGCAAAGATAATAAACACTTACTTAAAAAACAAAAACTTATTGATTTCCTCCCTGGGAGCTTTCGTCTTTTTTAACATTTATAACCTGCTTAACTCTACCATTTTCTATAATTGCTGTTTTTATCAGATTACCGTCCTTATCGTAAAAATATTTTTTTCCATTATACAAAATTCCTCCCTTGTAATCTCCTTCGGCAACAACTTTTCCATCAGGATTATAAAAACGGAAAAATCCATTTCCGGAAAACTGTTTGAACACTCTGGCACTATCAGTAGCTGAAGGCTTATCTACAGAGGCAACATAAGCATAATATTTAGTCCTGCTCTTATCCTCTTTGCCGGCAACATAATATTTCTTCATCATAATTTGACCTGTATCGTAATATTCCACATATTCTCCATCCTGCACACCATCCTTCCAGTTACTTATTTTTCTTAACTTACCATTAGGAAAATATTCTTTAACAGTGCCGTGTTTTTTCCCCTCTTTCCAGGTCCCAACAATATATTGTTTGCCATTTTCATAATAATAAACCTGTTTTCCACTCCTTTTGCCTGCCTGGTCAAAATACCACAGATATTTCAATTTGCCATTTTCGTAGTAATATCGGTATTCTCCTACCCATTTGTTTCCTTTCCAGGTTCCCTGTTCCCGGATATGGCCATTCTCATAATAAGTAGTTACTGGTCCGTATTGCCTGTTATCACGATAAGTAATTTTGGCTTTTAAATTACCATTAGGATAATAAATCTCCCACAAACCTTCTTTCCTACCATCTTTGTAAAAGCCTTTTTGAACAATTTTGTTTTTATACTTGTCATTAAAATAAATCCACAGTCCTTGCTTTTTACCACTGATATCCACACGGTTAATTGTATCACCCTGATAAATCTGAAAAGATTTCCACTGTCCGGCCAGAGGTAAGAACAAAAAAACAACTAAAATATTTAACAAAAATTTTTTCATATTAAAGAAATCTTTTGTGATTGGGGCACTGTAAGCCCATCTATAAACTTAAGTGCCTTTTTATCAAAATCTTCGGGAATATCCGTCGTAAAAAATAAACGTTTTTTATTCCTTCCGAGTTTTGTTTCTATCTCTGGATGACGTGTTAAATAATCTTTAAGTTTTTGGGCAACAATAGGGCCCTGTGATATAATTGTAATTTCCCGTGGTAAAAACTTCTTGATTTTAGGTAATAACAAAGGATAATGTGTACAGGCCAAAACAATAGTATCAATATCCTCATCCTGAGCCAAAAGCTGATTTATACATTTTTTCACAAAATAATCTGCACCTTCCCCGGTATGTTCATCATTTTCCACCAGAGGCACCCACATAGGACACGCCTGCTGGTACACAACAACCTCAGGGTATAATTTATTAATTTCCAGGACATAAGACATTGAGTTCACTGTCCCTGGAGTAGCTAAAATCCCCACTTTACCTGTGTGCGTGTATTCTCCAATAACTTCGGCACTGGGACGAATAACTCCCAAAACTCTTCTTTCGGGTGCCAGCAAAGGCAAATCTTTCTGCTGAATAGTACGCAAAGCCTTGGCCGAAGCAGTATTACACGCAAGAATAACAAGCTGCGATCCCAATTCAAATAATTTTTTCACAGCTTGCAAAGTATATTGATAAACAGTCTCAAAAGAACGTGTGCCATAAGGTGCGCGAGCATTATCGCCCAGATAAATATAATCATAATCAGGCAATTGCTCAATAAAATGTTTTAAAACAGTCAGACCTCCATATCCAGAATCAAATACTCCAATATACATTTCATCTCAATAAGTTACCATAGTTTTGGCAAAGCAGATATTTTATTAATAACTACCTCCTGCCCCTTTAGGTTGCAAGGAGCAGGAGAATTTCATCAAAAAACTGATTTTCAATTTACTGAAATTTCAGTTTCTGATATAAAAACTCACTTCAAACCAAGGGCTTTTTTCACTTCCGGAGTAAGGTCTATAACCATATCTTTGTTAACATAATACACATTATCTTGCGTCCATACAGCAATAATCTTCTTTGCTTTGGCAATAGAATCCACCTTGGATTTTACTTTGTCATAAATAGGCTGCAATAACTCAGTCTGACGCTGCTGGAGAGTCTGCTGTGCTGTATTCTGGAAATTATAAATACGCTGCTGCAAATCTGTCAGTTCCTGTTCTTTCAACTGCAAAACAGCCTTTGACCATTTATTGGTATCATTATCAGGCAATTGAATATTATTCTGGTATTCCTGAAGTTTCTTATTATATTCCACCTGCATTTCCTCCAGCTGATTTTGTATATCTCTATACTCCTTTTCCAGCTGAGCTTTAGCCTTTTCCATTTCTGGCATTGCATTTATCACACTCTGCAAGTCAAGATAGCCAAATTTCTGAGCATCAACTACTAACCAGGCACTTATGGCCAAAAAGAGAACTAATACTTTTTTCATTGTTATTTATTTTTTTGAGTTTTAATATCCTAATTTTTTCAAAACAACATCACTCTGATCATTCTGAGGATTAGCATAAAGAATTTCTCCGGTAGCTTTATCAAAGACAAAATCCAGATGAGCCTGCTCGGCAATATCTTTAACGGCCTGAGAAACATTGTCCATTATGGGCTTCATCAATTCCTGCCTTTTTTTTGCCAATAAACCATCGGGACCAAAATATTTTTTCTGCAACTCCTTAACCTGCTTGTCCTTTTCCATAATTTGTTTTTTCATCCGTGCTTTCATCTCTGGCGTCATCAATACTTCATTCTGCTGATATACATTAAACAATGAATCCACTTCTTTCACGTGATTATCTATGTCTTGCTTATATTGCTGAGCAAGGGCTTCCAATTCTTTTTGTGCATCCTGATATGCTGGAATTTTTTTAAGAATATAATCTGTATCAACATAAGCAATGCCGGACTGCCCCTGAGGCAGAACAAATGCTGTCAAAGAAAATACAAACAGCGCAATAGCTAAAATAACTGAATTTTTCATCTTGATAAATTTTGTATTTAGAATTTAAAATTGTTGGCCTAAAACAAAATGATAATGGAAACCACTGGCACCAGGATTACCCGGAACTGGATCCAGACCATAGGCAAAATCAATACCTACAAGCCCCATCATCGGAATAAATAATCTCACACCTACACCAGCCGAACGATATAACTTAAACGGATTAAATTCATATAAATTATACCAGGCATTACCTGCCTCCAGGAATGCCAGAGCATAAACAGTAGCCATCTCCTTGAGAACTAATGGGTAGCGAACCTCAAAAGTGTATTTTGAATAAACGTGAGCCACTCCATAAGGCTGAGGTGTAAGAGCTTCACGCTCATAACCACGCAAGCTCACAAACTGCTTACCAAAAGCATAATATCCCATTGGGTCACCACCTACAGTATAACCCTCAAACGGCACAAAACCTATTTGCTTATTATAATATCCCATCAAACCGTATTCAAACTTTGGTGCAAATACCAGATCCCCTATAACCTGAAAATACCATTCGCCCTTAACATTTATCTTATACAACTCAACCCATTTCATCTTCTGTGCCTGGGTCATATGAGCATAATCTTTTTTCAAAAACAAAGAATAAGGAGGCGTGAGTTTTACAGTCAGCTGCAAATTGGAACCCCGGCGTGAATACAAAGGATTATCCACAGAATTTCTACCAAAGGTAGTAGTCAAACTTATCAAATTATAACTTCCGTTGGGTGCATTAATATAAGACTGGAGGCTGTCAATCATATAATAATCAAAAGCCAGGGAATTAGATAAAACAAAATAATCATCTGGCCATTTCAAACGCCGTCCCAATCCTACTTGAGCACCAAACATATGCATTGTCCTCCTGGTAAAAGCCGGACTTTTATTAGCTTGCTCCTGGGTAATACCATTGCTGATAAGGTTGGAATAAACCGATATAGAGAAACTATTAGGTTTTTTTCCACCAAACCACGGATCAACAAACGAAAAACTATATAACTGATAAGTCTTTCCATTAGCCTGGGCTGATATACTTAATTTCTGTCCATCACCCACTGGCAGAGGTGCCCAGGTATCAAAATGTGGAAGATTGCGGACCGAAAAATTATTAAATCTCAAGGACAAACGGCCTATAAAGCCCAGATAGCCCCAACCACCAGACATTTCAAACATATCACTGGATTTCTCTACTACTTTGTATTTAATGTCAACAGTACCATCAGCCTGGTGCGGAATAGGTGTTGGGGACAACTGCTCAGGGTCAAAATTACCAAGGTTGGCAAGCTCCCTGACCGAACGGATTAAATCCTCTTTACTAAAAAGCTCTCCGGGAAGTGTACGCAGCTCCCTGCGTATTACATGGTCATTAGTACGAGTATTTCCGGTAATAATTACATCATTAATCCTTGCCTGCTGGCCTTCGTAAATCATAATCTGTACATCAACCGAATCATGATCTATCTTAACCTCACGCGGAATTGCCTGGAAAAACAAGTATCCGTTATCCAGGTAAAGATTAGCCACAGCATCGTCATCATTAGTCAATCTATCTTCCAGACGTTTCTCATCATACGGGTCTCCTTTCTTAATATCCAATTTTTTACTCAAAAAATCCGAAGAATATTTGGTATTACCTACCCAGGTGATATTCCTGAAATAATATTTGTCTCCTTCAAAGATTTTTAGATAAATATTCAAATACTTTTTGCTTACAGGATAAACAGAATCTTCAACAATACGTGCATCACGATATCCCAGCTTATTATAATGTTCTATGATACTTTTTTTGTCTTCCTTGTATTTATCCGGAATATATCTTGAAGGTTTCCAGAAACGATAAAATCTTTTTCGTTTGGTTTCCTTCATCCAGGCAAGAATTTTCCTGCGTGGAATATCCTTATTTCCACGGATGATAATATTTTTAATCTTAACACGGTTATTT
>Ga0256833_1002701_pt1 | contig 12332 bp, 8 predicted proteins | sample 356284metaG_FD_190535 | JGI IMG/M metagenome (GOLD analysis project Ga0256833, IMG submission 190535) | Hydrothermal vent microbial communities from Mid Atlantic Ridge, Atlantic Ocean - 356-284 | ecosystem: Environmental > Aquatic > Marine > Hydrothermal vents | place: Atlantic Ocean: Mid...
ATTTAAAAATAGTAGATTAACCTTTAGTTTAAACTCAAATTATTTTTAAACACCCACATACCAAGACTTTATAGAATGTGAAGCAAAGCTAATGCAAATCTGGGTTAAATTATTTTGGAGAGTATTATGAAAAAGTATATATTATTTACTTCTATTATTGTTATATTATCTACAACAGCTTGTAAGAAGATAAAACCACACAGTAGAGATGGAGCTCCTGATATAAGTGAATCAGGAATATCTCAATTACAAGTTTATGATAAATCATCTAAATATAGTAAAGTTTTGGTTAAATGTGTTAATGGAAAGATCTCTTGTTCGCTTAATAAGTTGCCACTATTAAGAGAAGAGTCAGGGGATGTTACTAAAGATAAAATTGCATCAAGATTGGTTGTATCACACAAATGGATGGGAGATAGATTTTTAGAAACAATAGACTTACTAGATGATGATATAAAAGAGATGCTAGGTTCTGTAACTGCTATTGTTATAGATAAAGATATCCATCCTGCATTTTACACTACAAAAACTGGAGCTATATATCTTGACCCTAGATATTTATGGTTATCACCTTCAGAGGCAAAGGATATTACACAAAAAGATGACTTTAGATCTAGCTATGGAAATGAGTTAAAATTTATACCAGCTTGGAGATATGTTAAAGGCAACAAACCTGCAATGAGTTATAGCAATTTATCAAACCCTCAGCAAAGAACTGTAAGCGATATTAAATTAAATTTGGCAAGACTTTTATACCATGAACTCTCTCACGCCAATGACTTTGCAAACAAAGATGTAGTAAATGGTGTAAATAGAGATATAGCAATAGTTGATGCCTTAGAGTCTGGTAAGAGTAATAGAGTATCTACAAAACTATATGCTAAATACCCACTAACTGAGCCAATACTTAAACATTTAGGTAAAGTGCTATATATGGGAGAGAATGCAACTGAAGATGATAAAAAGTTAGATTCAGAAGATGTAGGCTCTCTTTTTGCGACAGATAGTGCATCTAATATGTATAACTATGCAAACCAATATGAAGATATGGCAATGCTTTTTGAGAGTGCCATGATGAAGTATCACTACGGTATAGAGATGGATATAGGCTTTGTAGATAGTAATAACAATGCCAGAAAATGTGATGATTATATTGTAGGCTGGGGTATCAGAAACCCTATTGCAAAAAGCGATGTGGCAAAAAGAGTAAATTTTGTATTAAAACATATTTTACCAAATAATACAAATTGGGACCACTTTACACAAAATGGATTAGGAGACTCTTTACTTTTAAATACAAATGTAGGTTGGTGTAGTAGTATAGATACCAATAGCTCTAATCCAAGAAGATACAGAGGAGTAGATAATACTACTCCAATTCCAACTCAAGATTTTCTACCACCTTTTAGATAGAGTTGCTAACTCTTATCTAAAACCTCATTAAAGTAGGCTACAAGCTCATCTTTATCTATTTTGTTGTTGCCTTTGTGGTATATATTTGATTCTAATTTTTCTACTACTCCACTTAAAAATGGTTCTTTAGAGTATGGTAACAGAAGTTCATATAACTCTTTATCACTTTTTGCGTTTTTAATCTTTTGAGTAATTGGCTTTGGCTTAGTTTTAACTCTTGTGCTTTTAAAGAGATTTAGTAAAACCATTGTTCCAATACCAAGAGCAAAACCAATAAGTAGCATTAGGTAATTTAGTGGCTCTTTTACCTCTTTTACCTCAACTTTGCTACTATCTGATTTGCTCTTCTTTGCTATCTCGATATCTGCATTAGTGCTAATTTTAGGTGCTGCAACAGATGGTGAGCCTTTTACTGTAATTTTTATAGGGTTACTCTTAATAATTACTGCTTTTTGAAGGGTTTTATCAAAATATTTAAACTTTATACTTGGTATTGTATAGTTTCTATCTGCTACAATTGCTATTTTTTGAGTGAATTCTCCCTTTAAGAGACCATTAACTATTTGCTTTTTAACTTTTGGCTCATCTGCATAAACCATTGCATTTGGGATTTTCAAATTAAATTTATCTATGTCATCAATATTGCCCTCACCTTTAATTTTTATTGTTAAATTAACAGGTTCATTAGCATTTACACTCCTTTTATCTACATTAGCGCTCATTAAAAAGTGTCCATATACTTCTAAATTATCTGGTAGTGGTTCAACGCTAACAGTTAAAGGGTTAGAGTAAACTTTAGACCATTTTATCTGATTAAAAAATGAGTTGTCAAAAAATGGGTCATCAAATGCACTCTGCATCTTTACATATTTACCAACTGCAACATAAGTTGCAGGTATCTTTAACTCTCCACTCTTTTGAGGAGTAATTAAAAAGTTATATGTAACTGTATCGTAATCTCCATCTACCCCTCTATTCTCTCCAGGTATCTGCTCTACCCAAAAATTCTCTAGCTTTGGTGGCACGATATTAACTCTATCTATCTTTTCACCTTGTTTTGCCTTAAATTTTAGGGATAATTTTATCGGTTCTCCAACCCTTGCCTTTGTTTTAGATACATTCATCTCTAATAAGACAGGTGAATTTGAAGAGATATTTTGCCCTGTTGGCTCAACTACCTTTAGTTGTAACTCATTTGTATGATACTCTTTGCCATCTACTTTAACTGTATAAGATGGAATTACTGTATCTTTTTTAGGTTCAAAAATATAAGATATAGATTTAGAGCTACTCAATTTCCCATTATCATATACAAAATTGGTGCTTTGTGCAGCTGTTGTAACAATATTGCCATCTATATCTGAAATATCAGGAAAGTTAATATCCTTTCCGTTTGCTTTTATTGTTAATCTTACGCTATCGCCTCTTCTAATTTGATTCTTATCTAAAGTTGCTTCTACAACAGAGGCAAAAATTGTTGCGGTAAATACTATTAATAGTATAATTAATCTACCAAGGTGTTTTTGTTTCACTATCTACTCCTTTTTTTGATGGAAGCTCTAGCATAAGGCTATTTACTCCCCTTTTTTCTAATAATTTTCTCCATTTTTTCTCTTCCATATCACTAATTGGAACAGCTTTTACAAGCCCTTTGGCTCCTTTTTTGTTACCCTTTTTCTCTCTATTTTTTTGTGCTTGTTGTATCTGTTTAGTTATATTTTTCTTTCTCTCTTTATCCTTATCCTTTTTACTTTGCTCTCTATTTTTACTATTTTGCTTCTCTTGTTCTCTATTCTTATCATCGCTTTGAGAGTTTTTTTTCTTGCTATTTTTTTCTTTCTGTTTGTTCTCTTTTTTTTGTTGTTGCTGTTTTTGAGCTTGGTTTTGTTTGGTTTTATCACTCTTATTATCATTGTTGTTTCTATTTTGAGAGTTTTCACTCTTTTTTTTATCTTGGTTATTCTTATTTTTATTTTGCTTATTATCCTCTTTATTTTGCTTATTTTGTTTCTCTTTATTGCTCTTGTTTTGCTGAGTGTTAGAGCTATTTTTCTTATCTTGACTATTTTTATTACTCTTGCTATTTTTCTTATCTTTATTGCTTTTATTTTGTTTATTTTGTTTTTGTTTCTCTTTTTTCTTTTGCTCTTTTCTCTTTTTTAGTTTTTTAACTAACTCCAAATTTGCCTTTGCATCTTTGTCATCTTTAATTTTTAATGCATCTTGATATGATTTAATAGCCCTTTCATAATCTTTTAACTTGGCATATGCATTTCCCATATTATATAAAGAGTTAAATTTTAAATCTCTATTTGCACTATCAACACTTTTATACTCTTTAATTGCCTCTTTTAATTTACCTGCCTTGTAGTAGGCATTAGCTAAATCATATTGTGCATTTATATCTCCACTTTTAGATAATTTTTTATAATTTTTTATAGCCTTGTCATACTCTCCACTTTTATAAGATGATGCGGCATCTTTTGCACTAAAATAGTCTAAAACTCCTGCATTTAAATTTAAAAACAGTATAAATATTATTATATATTTCACACTCTCTCCTTTGCAATATTTCTCTCTCTATCAGGCAGACTAAAAAGAGCCATAAATAGAGTAACTAGAGCCAAAATAGCAGGGTAGTAAAATAGTTCAACTCTATTTTTTATCGTCTCTTCTTTTGTTTTTGTAGCAGTTAATTTAGACTCAACTACTCTAGCTAACTCTTTCATATCGCTACCATTTAAGCTATATTCCATATATGCTCCACCACTCTTTAGAGCTAAATCTTTTATTGCTCTATTTAGTTTTAATCTAACCATATTGCCTCTATTATCCCTAATTAAAGCTCCTTTGGCTGTTGCTGTTGCATATACAAATACTTTTATATTATGGCTCTTTGCATAATCTATCTCTTTTGAGAAGTCTCTCTTATCTCCACCATCTGTAAATATTAAAAGTGCCTTTTTCTCTTTTTTCTTCATTAAATCATTAGCAGAGTTTAATACCTGCATAATTGATGTCCCTTTTTGGTTTAAATAATCGGCTCTCAAATGGTCTGTTAAGTATCTTAAAGAGCTATAGTCGCTAGTTAGTGGTGCAATCAAAAAAGCTCTATCACTAAATCCTAGCAATGCTACTTTTGTCTCTTTTAAGTTATCTAGCAACTTTTTAAATTTTGCCTTTGCAAATTCAAATCTATTTGGATATAAATCTTTTAAAAACATAGATTTAGAGATATCAATTGCTACTACCAAGCTTTTACTCTGCCCTTTTACCTTAATTTCACCATTATCAAGTTGTGGGCGAGAGAGGGCAATAATTAAAAGTGCTAAAGATATCACCATCAAAATAGCTCTAACTCTTTGGCTAAAGCCTTTTGCGTTAGTAGATATCTTTTTGAGTATATCTTTAGAGAATATAGTCTCAAGTGGTGATTTAATCTTAATAGCCAAGTAAAATAGTGGTAGAGTCAATATTAAAAGCCACAATATATTAATATGTTCAAATAGCATATTTCACCCCTTTTAATCTATATACAATCAATCCAAACAAAAATAAAATTGCAATGGCTAATGGATACTCAATATAGTATTTTTTCTTAACATACTTTTTCGCTTTTATCTCACTCTTCTCTAAGCTATTTATTGTTTTATATATATCTCTAAGTGCCGCTACACTTTGGGCTTGAAAAAATTTACCCCCACTCTCTTTTGCTATATATTTTAATACCTGAGGGTTAAACTCCCCTGCCCTTCCAATTCCAATTGTATATACTTTAATTCCATACTTTTTAACTGTTTTTATAGCAACATCTAGTGGAATCGAGTTTGTGTTATCTACTCCATCTGTTAATAAAATAGCAATTTTATTCTTTGCTTTGCTATCTTTAAACAAATTTGCACTTAAAAAGAGTGCTTCATAGAGTGCAGTTTGCCTAGTCCCTGCAACTCCTACATCTATTCTATCTAGTAATCTTATCATACTCTTTTTATCGTAAGTTAGAGGAACTGCCACATATGCAAAGTCTGCAAATATAGTTAAGCCAACTTTATCGTGCTTTCTCTGTTTTAAAAACTCTTTTACAATATTTTTTGTAATTTGAAATTTATTAAACTCCCTCATTGAGCCACTAGCATCCATAATTAATGCAATCTCATACCCTTTATCATTTTTAACCTCTACATCACTCTTTTTAAGAGGAGTAGCAAGGGTTAAAGAGATAAAAAATATAAGCAAAAACCAAACTACTTTTTGAAAAATCTCTCCTTTTTGGGCAGCTTTTTTTAAAAATTTAAAACCACTAAATAGTATAGCTTCACTCCTTTTTGGGCAAAACTTTAAACATATAATATATAAAAATGGCAATAGCAACCAAAAAGGATACTCTAACTCTAATCCACCCATTTTAAACCTTTAATAAATTTTTTTACTCTTTCTATAAGCCCTCTATCCATTGCAGGAACATCTTTTTTATACTTAAATGGCTCTAGCTCTTTTAAGATATCTTTATACTCTTTTTGCTTATCTTCACTTATAAACTCTTCTACATCTTCATTAAATGTGTATGCTACCTCTTTTGCATTTGAGTAATCTAAATTTTGAATTCTCTGCCAAGCCATCTCTTTTGGAGATAGTTTGAATTTATACCTTTTAACTCTTTTTCTCTTTAAGAGTATTGCCAAAGCTATAAATAGCAAAATAATAACTATGCCAAAGAGTAACCAATATGGATTAAATGTATCAATTTCAACAATATCCTTAATATCTTTTAACTCTTTTAATTCATCCATTTTTTTCTTATCCTTTTTGATATTAACCTGAGTTCGATGGGTTATTACGCTTTAAAAATATTTACTGCTTTTAAATACAAATCTTCATCTGTATATACTTTACCACCTTTAATCCCATACTCTAATATATGCTCTTTTAATCTGTTATCATGTTTTGTAATCTCTTTTTTATAGGCATCTATAGTGCCTTGTGTTATATTTAAATCTATACTTTTAAGAGTGCTTGGGTCTATTAGTGTTAGTTCCGAATTTAAGTTAAAATCCTCTTCAAACCTATCTCTTACTGTAACTGTATAGAGTTGATGCTTTATAAGTAGGCTAAGGTCTATATTATCTTCTAAAAAATCACCTATTACTATCAATATAGCTCTCTTTTTCATCCTACTTTGCATATAGTTTACAAAAGCCTCATAATCTACCTCTTTACCAACTGTATCCATAGAGAGTATCTCTTCGACACCAGACTCTATTAAACCACTGTTTTTTGTTGGTTTAAAGTGTTTCTCTAGCTTTTTACTAAATAGTATCAATTCAAATCTATCACTGTTAGATATTGCACTAAAACCCAAAAGTGCAACCAACTCTGCTACAACATCTTGCTTTAAGCGTTTTGTTCCAAAGTTTAAGCCACCACTTACCATACAAGCGACTATTATATGAAGTTCTCTCTCTTCATTAAACTCATTTAACTTCAACTCTCCACTTTTTGCTGTTGCTTTCCAGTTGATTTTACGAACATCATCGCCATAGTTATACTCTCTTATCTCTGCAAAATCTATACCATCACCTTTAAATGATGTTAAGTTATTACCAAGATTTCCTGTATATACATTTTTTTTGGCTCTTAAAATTATCTCTTTTACTCTCTCGTTCACATATTTTCCTTACAGAAGAGTTTATCCTAAATTATGGTGCTTTTACACTCTCTAAAACTCTCTTTATTATCTCATCGCTATTTATGCCTTTTGCCTCTGCTTTATAGTTTAATATAATTCTATGTCTTAACACATCATAAGCTACATTTGCAACATCTAGTGGGGTTACAAAATCTTTACCCTTAATAAGAGCATAAGCTTTTGCAGCTTTATATATATCTATACTTGCTCTAGGACTTGCCCCATACTCAATATACTCTTCTATGCCTTCAACTCCATACTCTTTAGGGTTACGAGTTGCAAAGATTAGTTTTAACATATACTTTTGAATTGCATCATCTACATGAACATCTTCGTAAGATTTTTTTAACTCTTCTAGCTCCTCCTTAGAGGCAACTGCTTCTACCTTTTCAAAACCATTTTTGGCAACTCTATTTACAACTTCAAACTCTTCATCAAAACTATTGTATCCTACAATAACTTTTAGCATAAATCTATCTAATTGAGCTTCTGGAAGTCTATATGCTCCCTCTTGCTCAACTGGGTTTTCTGTTGCCATTACCAAAAATGGTAAATCCAATTTAAAAGTTTTATCAGCAATGGTTACTTGCTTCTCTTGCATAACTTCAAGAAGTGCAGCTTGAACTTTAGCTGGAGCTCTGTTTATCTCATCAGCAAGTAGTAAATTGGTAAATACAGGACCCTTTTTCACATAGAAATTAGCCTCTTTTGGGTTATAGACTTCTGTTCCTGTAATATCGCTTGGTAAAAGGTCTGGAGTAAACTGTATTCTTTTAGATTCAAGCCCCAATGCACGAGATAGTGCATTAATTGCTGTAGTTTTAGCCAACCCTGGCACCCCCTCTACCAATATATGCCCATTTGCAATTAAAGCAATTAACATAGAATCAACCAAATGCTCTTGCCCAACAATAACCTTTTTAACCTCATCTTTTATAGATTCAACTATCTTATTCATAAATTTACCTCTATTTTTTTGTTATTTTAATATCTTATTTGTAGATTTAGTGTGGATTATATCTAAAATATAGAAAAAATTTATGTTACTTAGGTTACATAATTTATAAATTATATTTTATTATTCTCTTTAGGGTTTTGTATAGATAAAAATTCCATTTAGTTACAAGTGTAACCTATTATAGTCTAAAAATTTAAAAAGAGATGAGCTTTAAGCTCTCTTCTCTCTTCTTGCAGCACTAATCATAAATATGAATAGTGCTATTAATCCACCAAAGTTAAATGCAGAAGCACTATCACTTTTGCCATCTTGATTTAACTTATACTCATCACACTCACAGATAATTCCACTATCTAATGTGTAATCATCTTTTACTGCATTTTTAACAAATATCCAGCCATCTTTATTGGCTTTATTATCTTTGCCCTCTTTTGTTATTATGTAACTCTCTGGTGCATCTACTTTTATATAGTAATCTTTTGCTGGTTTAAGGTGACAGAATTTATATTTACCATTCTTATCAGTCTTAGTAGCTGTTACTATATTTCCATAAGTATCTTCTACAGGTTTTTTGTCAGCCCCATATAGTGTAATTTTAGTACCTACAACTCCAGATTCATTTTTATCTTTTATTCCATTTAGGTTCTCATCATACCATACAAAGTCTCCCAAACATACCTCTTGAACAAATCCAGCTTTTACTGCTTGATATACTTGACCTGATTCTATTTTTACTGGTTTGGTAACTCCTCCATTTTTTATATACTCTGGGATATCACTATCATTTTCTTCACCACCGTGCCCACTACCTGTAGATATATATGGAACTCCATTTTCTGCTTTTGCTTCAAACTTAACTCTATAGCTATTTGGAACCAAATTACAGAACATATATTTACCATCATCTTCTGTTACAATCTCGCTAATTGGCTTACCACTTGCATCTGTAATAGTGTTATTACCATTCTCACTTAATAGAGTAACTGTTACATTTCCAATACCTGGTTCACCCTTATCTTGAATTCCATTACCATTTTTATCTAACCATACGGCACTTCCTAAACATGCTGGTTTATATAGACCACCATCAATTTTTAAATTATTTTCACCACTTATAAGAGTTACATCTTTTGTAGTAGCTTTATCTTTACTATATACTGGTTCTAAATCGCTATCTTTACTATCATCACCCTTATTTGGGAATGTAACTGTATAGTTACTGTCACTTGGAATAGTTGCTTCTATATGATAGCTACCTGGTCTAAGCTGACAAAATTTATATGCACCAGATTTATCTATAACGATATCTTTTATATCTGAGCCATTAACATCTTTTACGCTATTTCCATCTTTGTCCAATAATTTGACAACTACGCCCTCTGCTCCTTCCTCATTACTATCTTGTTTTCCATTTGCATTTTTATCTTCCCAAATATAATCTCCAAGACATGCTGGTTTAAATAATCCTGCATCCCATCTATTATCCTTCTCTCCACTCTCAAGAGTTACAGCTACTGTCATATTAGTTTTTGTGTCAAAATCACTATCGCTATCTACATCATTTGCATCTGTATCTTTAGAAGTTACATCTTTAGTTGTAACATAATAACCTTTTGGTGGCTTAATAGATAGAGTATATTTACCTGGAACAAGCTTACAAAAATTATACTCACCATCTTTAGATGTTACTAAAGTGCTATTGTAATCTTTACCATATGCATCAATTTTAAGCTCTTTACCATTTTCATCCAATATAGTTATCTCAGCACCTTCTATTGGATTCTCTCCTGCATCTTGAATTCCATTTGCATTTTTATCTTCCCAAACTTTATTACCAATACAAGCTGGTTTAAACAAACCTGCATCATAACTCATAGTATCTTTATTAGATAAATTAGTTAAAATATCACCATTCTCATCTACATCACTATCTTTACTATCATCTGCACCACTATCTTTTATTGTAGTAAGATATCCATCTGGTTTTTTTACTTTTACAATATACTCATTTGTTGGATTTAAATGACAGAATTTATAGATTCCATTACTATCTGTGCTAATAGGTGTTACTACATCTCCTTTAATATTTTTAACTTCATTTCCAGCTTTATCTGTAAGAGTCAATTTAACACCCTTAATAGCTTTTTCTCCTGCATCTTGAATTCCATTTGCGTTTTTATCTTCCCAAACTTTATCACCAAGACAAATCTCTTGAGTAAATCCTGCATCTAGAGTTAAATTGTTATCTCCACTTTCTAAAACGACAGAATTAGATGTTGCTTTCCCCTCTTTAAACTCTTCTACATCACTATCTTTACTATCATCTCCACTATCTTTTTTTGTAGATAGATAAGGAACTCCATTTGCATCTGGATTAACTTTAAATTTAACGCTATAGCTTCCTGGAGTCAAACCACAAAATTTATATTTACCATTAGCATCTGTTTTTATAGTTTTAATCTCCTTTGCATCTTTATCCAAAAGAGTAACTTCTACTCCAGAGAGTTGCTTCTCATTTGCATCTTGAATACCATTTGCATTTTCATCTTTCCATACATAATCCCCAAGACATGCTGGTTTAAATAGACCTGCATCTATTGTAAAGTTATCTTTACCCATCTTTACTGCAACTGGCTCACTCTTTTTAGTTACTGGATCAATATTGCTATCTTTTTCTATATCTGCACCACTATTTTTAGGAGATACTTTATAATCAGCTGGTGGTGTAACTTGAATATAGTATTTAACTCCAGGCTTACCACAAACTTTGTATTCTCCATTTGCACCAGTAGTAATCTCATCTACCTTTTTGTTATTTTCATCAAACATCTCAACTTTGGCACCTTTAACTCCATTTTCTCCTGCATCTTGAATACCATTTGCATTCTTATCTTCCCAAATAAAGTTACCTAAACAACCTTTTTTATAAAGACCTGCATCTAAAGTATAGTTTTTCTCATTTGATTTAAGTGTAACATTTTTACTCTCTCCACTATTTTCATCAATATCACTATCTTTAGTATCATCGCCTTTATCTTTTGGAGATACTACATACTTATTTGGAACAGTTACTTTAATATGATAACTCTTATCTGGAACTAAATTACAAAATTTATAGTTACCATTTGTATCTGTAGTTACAGATGCAACGCTATTACCATCATAATCAACTACTGCTTTCCCCTTGTCATCATACAATTTAATATTAATACCAGCTAAACCACTTTCATTACCATCTTGAATACCATTAGCATTTGAATCAATCCATACTTTATCTCCAAGACAAGCAGGTAGTTTAACTAATCCTATATCATATGAGTGATCATTTTCACCTGCTCCTTTTGTAGTAAATGTAATGTATGCTTTTCCTGCATTATCTATTGCATCACTATCAACTTTATCACTATTATCAGAAGCTGTAGCAGTAGCATCAGAAGTTGTTAAAGCTAAATTAGCAATAGAACTCCCATTAACTCCAATTCCATTATCAAAATCACTTTTTGCTATACAAATTGAATAGTCACTATTTGCTTGAAGACCTGGAGTGTTAGATGCTGGATTTACATTAGCATAGTTAAATATATAGTTACCATTGCTATCAGTTTTAGTTTTTGCTATAGGAACCCCACTACAACTGTTACCTTTATATAGCTCTAAATTAACATCTGCAATTCCATTTTCATCTGGGTTTTGAATACCATCTCTATTGCTATCAAGCCATACCCTATTTCCAACTTCTATTGGTGGTGTTGTCTCTAAAACTTCTAAATCTCCAATAGCATTAGCTTTCCCCATTACTGTTAAATCATTTGTGTTTTGATTTGCATTATTTACAATCTCGTAACCTTTAGTAATTCTCTTACCTGTTTTATTATCATACAAATGAACACCATTTGACCAAGTATCAACAGGATCCATAAATGAAGAAAGAACAGAGTCGGTATCACTTGTGTGATGACCTGCTAACATACCACCACTACTCTCAGTATGTTTATAGTTATCATCATAAAACTCTTTAGATAGATCCATACTGTATGAACAACTATCAGTATTAGAATTAATAGTCGTTTTAATCAAATCACCTGTAGATGCTGTGCTACTGCTTCCTGAACCATCTAAATCATAATTTTTATAACCTAAAAGATCGCCATGTAAATCTATGATACTTATTAACATATCACCAGCATTATCAAACTCTATATCTCCAATCATAGGAATACCATACTCCCATGCACTTTGAAAGCTATTTGTCCAAGTATGCCAAGGTTTTTTACT
>Ga0256833_1002702_pt1 | contig 12332 bp, 8 predicted proteins | sample 356284metaG_FD_190535 | JGI IMG/M metagenome (GOLD analysis project Ga0256833, IMG submission 190535) | Hydrothermal vent microbial communities from Mid Atlantic Ridge, Atlantic Ocean - 356-284 | ecosystem: Environmental > Aquatic > Marine > Hydrothermal vents | place: Atlantic Ocean: Mid...
CAGAAACAGTTCAGACATGATTGTGGGATATCTTGCCGGGATTGTAAATTATTCTCCTCTCTTTGAAAGAATTTACTCAACAATACAGGACCTTTTCAAAAATACAGCCTGGGGCATCACTGTATGCACCTCTACAGGTAAACTTCTCTATCATTACGGTGCTGGAGAGGAAAAATGTCCTCTCGGTGAACTCCTTCAGGGGAAGGGACTGATTCAGGGGGAAACCACATTAAAAGCTTTCTACTATGAAAATCTGCTTGACTCCTTCATCACCCTTTATCTCTCAAAAAGTGACATACTTGGTTATTACTACCGCAAGATAACGAAACTGATATACATAATTCTTCTTTTCCTTATTCCCACGGTACTCCTTTCCATATATCTCCTTGGACATACATTAAAACCAATAGAAGATCTCCTCTGGGCTTCAGAGAGAGTGAGAGCCGGGGATCTCAATATCACACTTCCTGTCAGAAGATCTGATGAAATCGGTATGCTCATAAGAAGCTTCAATGAAATGGTGGAAACTCTGAGAGAAGACAAATTTGAACTGGAAAGAACAAATCAAAAATTGCAGGAGGCCTACAGAAAACTGGAAACAATAAACAGAACTCTTGCTGAAAGAAACAGAGAACTGGAAATGGCAAATCAGAAACTGCAAATTCTCTCAATTACAGATAGCCTCACTGGCCTGTACAACCACAGATTCCTTCAGGAAACACTGGAAAAGGAACTCCACCTTGCAAGAAGAATAAACGCTCCTATTTCCTACCTTATGATTGACATCGACAATTTTAAAATTTTCAACGATACATATGGACATCAGGCTGGAGACGCACTTCTATCTCAACTCGGAAAACTTATCGTTTCACAACTGAGATCTTCCGACATAGCCACAAGATATGGAGGGGAGGAATTTGGTATTATCCTCCCCAACACCGATAAAGATGGCTCAATTTTTCTTGCAAGCAAAATCAGACTCACAGTTGCACATCACCCATTTAAGATAATGGAAAAAAATAACGAAATAGAGGTGCACATAACCGTAAGCATAGGTGCATCCACAAAGAAACCATTTGTCATAGGACCTCACAGCAGAGAGGAAATCATCAGAGAAGCGGATGAAGCCCTTTACTATGCGAAAAGAACAGGTAAAAATAAAGTGGTACACTACCATGACATAGCACTTCAGCAGTAAAATGTGCAGATACTACAGGACCCTGATTTTCTCCCACAGAGGCAGATGCAGATCACGGGAGGGGAGAATAGACAATACTCTCGGTGCAATCGAACAGATCAGAAAAGCGGGAATCAGAGGCGTAGAAATAGATCTGTGGCTCCTCAGAGATAATGAAACAGTGCTGTTTCATGATTCGGAATTTTACAGGACAGGTAAAAGAAAAAGAGTTTCTGAATCCACTATGGAGGACCTTGATCTCTCTTCTGTAACAGGAAACATTCCCGGCAAAAAGAAAAGGATCTGGCAGAAGTGGAAACAACCTCCTGACCTTATAACACTTCTCGATTCTTTTCCTGAACTTTTCTTCAACCTTGAATTGAAATTTGAACACAATGAGGGATTGAGAGAAAGAGAAATCCTCTGGCTACGCTACCTCGTGGGACTACTTTCCATCAGAAAGGACCTTGATAGAATAATCATCTCAAGCTTTAACTGGGATGCAGTGGACTTCATAAAAAAATCCTCTGAAACTCTTCAGACAGGATATCTCTTTGAAGAAAACCTTCTGGAAACCGCAATAAAGAGAGGATTGAGGAACTCCATTTACTCTCTCCACCCCCACATCTCACTGGTTAATGAGACTCTGCTTGAGAAAGCAAGAGTGCATAATTTCAAAGTTATAGTATGGACCGTAAACAAACCTGACGAAATGGAAGAACTATTTAAAATAGGAGTTGATGGAATAATAACTGATTATCCCCTCATAGCTGCCAGAATAAGGGAGAACCTCTGTGGCAATTCATCAACTTGACTTAACCGGGAATAAAAGATAAGATTGATGGTGATGGAAGATTTGAAAAGTGTAATCCCTGCTATTCTCCACAGGAATCTGGGAAAAATAGAGAAAGTAAGAAGTGCCTGGGAAAGCATTGGATGGAAAGAACTGCTTTCCAACACCTTTCCCTACCGGACAACTTCCTCAACCATCTACATTGCTGTTACTCATCCAATCTGGAAAAATGAAATTATCAACAACAGCGACAGAATATTAAAGAAGATCAACAAGTTAACCGGGGAAAATTTCTCCAGAATTATTGTCGATGTCAACACCAGTTTTTTCCAGAAAAAGAGGAGCTCTGGTAGAGAAAATAAAAAGTTAAGAGAGCCCCTGACAGCGGAGGATATAAGAGAATTAATTTCAAAAATAAAATCAGACAGAATCAGATCAAGACTCACTTCCTTACTTGAAAAAATGGAGGAAAGGAGGAAAAATGGTCAACCTTGAAGAGATCGTGAAAAAAAGAATCTCTCGAAGAGATTTCGCAAAATATCTTGCTAAGGGAGCAATTTCAATAGCAATACTACCATCATTTATTACCTCGTGCGGGAAAGAAAAAGTTAGCAAATCCTCCACCTATCCCTATCTTCCCGGTAGCAGTTACAAAATTGGTCCCTACTTCACCACCCTTAACAAAACAGTTAAACCAGTTCTGCCACTTCCAGAGGATGGAAATTATTATCCAGAAGATCACCCCGACCTGGGAAAATACTCATTTGGAGAGGGTGAGAACATAATATTAAGAGACGATCCTCCTTTCACAAGAACAGATAACCCGCAGAGGGCTGTTCTTCTTTACTTTGTGCATCTCTCTGATATCCACCTCACAGATGAAGAATCCCCCATGAGGATGGTTGACGCTGACGCAAAAGGTGCGACTCAGGGAGCCTACAGAAGACAATCCATGTATTCCACCCAGGTACTGAACTCTGTGGTGAGGACCATCAATCACCTTGCCAAACCCAGAAAATTTGATTTTGTAATTCTCACCGGGGATCTCATAGACAATGACGAATATGTGGAACTTCGATGGCTCATAGACATTATGGATGGGAAAGCTGTCAATCCCGATACAGGAAAAGATGATGACCCCGTACCTGGACCAGCCAACGACTTTAACGATCCCTTTCAGGCGTGGGGACTCGATAAAAACATACCATGGTATGCGGTAATCGGGAATCACGACCTCGGGGTTCAGGGAACCTTCTTCGCCACCGAATATTACAATCAATACGCCGTGGGTGACACAGTTTATGGTGGCAGTCAGGATGGTTCAAAACCTGACGCAACCAAAATCCGCTCCAACACAAAGGTGCCTTCTGATCCCAAAAGACACCTCCTGGGCACAAGGGTGAAAGATTATCAGGATGCTTCACCCTACATTTCAGAATTTTTCAAAACATCCTCCAGCCCTGTGGGGCATGGATTCAGAAGCAAAGATGATAAAGTGGGATTCTACACAGTTGATCCGGGCAAGGGCTTTATAAGAATAATAGCCATGGATACCTACGATATAAAGAACGGCGGAGCAGATGGTTACATGAGCAGAGACCAGTGGGAAAATCTGGTTATACCTGCTATTGAACAGGCAAGGAAGGACAAAAAACTTGTTATCCTCACAAGTCACCATGCTTCATACTACATGAAGAGTAACTCGGAAGTTTCGGGAGAGGAAATTGTAAACACCCTTCTACAGTATCCCCATGTAATTCTCCATCTGGTAGGTCATGGGCACCTGAACAGGATTGATTACCACATCAACAGTGAGGGTACAAATGGATACTGGGAGATACAGACATCTTCCCTTATAGACTTTCCCCAGCAGGGAAGAATTATTGAGATTGTTTACAATGGGGATGGAACAGATTCAATTTTCACAGTTATGCTTGACCACAACTCACCTGAGGGGTGCATGTCATACAGATCCAGAGAACTGGCTCTTCTTGAGATGCAGATAGGTGATGCAACAGGATGTGGACCCGGTAAACCTGAAGATAGAAACACAGAATTGATCTTTAAAGTACCTGATGAAATAAGACAGGTTATCGAATCAAAGATTGATCAGCTTGAAAAACAGACTGCAGCTGAAACCTTTCTCAAAGAGGAGATAACATGAAGTATCCCGAGGATCTCCCGTCAATCCCAGTCAACTATGCAGAGGAAAAACTCTTTTCTCCGGAGATCAACCATCTCGTTGAAAAGAGATTGTCAAAAAGATTCGAAAAAATCAGAAGAGATGCAAGAGACTTCTCCGAAAAATTTATCTATCCCTCTGCCCTTAAAATCGACTGGATCATCAAAAACGAGGATCACGACTACACACCCTGGGACATAGTAAAAGAGGGGATGAAGAGGGGTTACCTCTCTTTCATGTATCCAAAAGTAACAGGTGGAAAAGGTGGCTTAACTGCTGAATTTGCAGTGCTTATGGAAGAACTCTCAGCAGCATGCCCTGGAATAGCCAACATCTTTGGAGCAAATGCTCTGGGTGCTGCAGCCATTGTCTTTTCCTTCAATCCCGACATTTGGGAAAGATACCTTGTAAGAGCTGTGGAAGCGGAAAAGATGGGAGAACCAGTTATCTTTGCATGGGCGATAACTGAACCCTCTGCCGGCAGTGATGTGGAATATGATGAAGGGCTTGAGAAAGGGACCCTCACATGTGAGGCAAAGCCTGTAGTGGGCGGCTTCAGGTTATCTGGCAGAAAGGTTTTCATATCAAATGGGAGCATAGCAAAATACATTGTTGTCAAAGCAGCAACCGATAAGAAGAGGGGCAGGGAAACCTGGTCCACTTTCATAGTTTCCTCAAGTGCAGAGGGGTTCAGAGTCGTTCGTACAGAATACAAAATGGGTCAGGTAGCCTGTCCCGCAGCGGAGCTGGAATTTGACGAAGTTTTCATTTCCAGAAGGGATACCATTGGACCAGTTGGCTCAGGAAGAATCATGTCAAAATTGATCCTTGCAGCATCGAGGGGTCCCGTTGGAGCAATTTCTACAGGTATAGCACTTGGTGCATTCAGGCTTGCTGCAGGATATGCCATGAGGGAAGATACCCCATATTCAAGAAGCATAAGAAACCCGGTTATAAGAGAAATCCTGGTGGAGATGTTCAACAGGATCAGGACTGCAAGGCTTTCATATCTGGAAGCAACATCAAACTTTGACAAACTTCTTCTTCCCCCAAGAAGTATAATGGATGGTGCGGAAAAACCGTACAGAGCCCTGACCCCTCTCATAAGGCGTGAAAATATCCTGGAGAAACTCCACAGAATAGGTGACAAGATACTTGAAAGATACTTTGACCACATAGTATCATCCGGAAAGCTGGATGCCCAGTACAAACTTGCATCCTCAGCCAAAGTGATCGGGTCAGATACAGCAGTATGGGTCGCTTCAAGAGCCCTTGATATTATCAGGCCAGGTGATCATCCATACTGGCTTGCTGCACAGAAACTCTACAGGGACGCAAAACTTGTGCAGATCTATGAAGGAACAAATCAACTGAACAAACAGAGCATAGGAAACTTTCTCCTGACAGGGTGAGAATCATGGAAGAAATTTTAAAACCGGTAGAAAAATTTGTAAAAAAAGAATTGATTGAAAATTGCCACCTGTGGGATGCAGAGCCACAGCAGTTCAGAAAGGACACCTTCCGTCAGATTGAGAAAAAACTTGGCATACTGCAACTCCCTGAGATTGATAAAGAAAATTTCATCAGCAACGCAAGGGGAGTGGTAAGACTCTTAGCTTCTGGATGCGGAAGCATTGCCTTTATCTATGCAGTTAATTTTGCAATAACTTCATTTCTTAAGGAGAGGACCAGTTTACCATCAGGAAAACTCTTTATTTCACCTGTGATCATTGAAAAGGATGACTGGCTCTTCTATTTTAAAAGAGAGAAAAAATTAAGTGGCAAACTTGATGGAATCATTGCAGGAGATCTTGGTGAAATCTTTTTCCTGCCGGTGGCAAGGGAAAATGATGAAAGGGGATGGCTTTTAATTGAGGGGACAACCAGTTACTCTGAGGAGAATTCTTTTCTTCCCGGTTTAAGACCTCTTACGACTGGGAGAATCAACTTTGAAAATTTCTCTCTTAAAGATGATCTCCTCTTTCTGCCCCAGGGAGAATGGTTTGAAGAATTTAAAAGCTGGTTTTTAATCTACCTCATCCCTCTTTTCTCCGGGCTGGTGGAAAATGCCCTCAACATATCTGAAAATTACGCAAAGGAGAGATTTCAGGGGGGACAGCCCATTATTGAAATTCCATCTGTGAGAAGATTGCTCAACAGCATCAGAGCAACTCTCGCCACACTCAATCACTTGAGCAGTTACCCTATTAAGAGCAGATGGATCGAAGAAATCAGAAAAATATACATTTCGATAATTGATGATGCAGAAGAGGCTATTTTAAATTCCATTCAGGTAATGGGTGGTTATGGATATATGCAGGATTACAGAGTTGAGAGAATACTCCGTGACTTCAGGAGCATTCGCTCCATTTTCTCTCCTCTTGAGTATATTACTGAGTAGCTTTCTCCTTTTTTTCCCTCTGACGGGAACAAACCTTCTGGGAGATGCATCTTCAGCGGGGAAAATCGTCATAACCGGAAAATTTTCCACCGGCAACAAATGGTTCAATGAATCGGGCAAAAGGGAAAGGATGTGGGTAAATCTGGAGAAAAAATCGGTCACCATAAGAACAGAACTTCCCATCTATCACTCATTTTTCACCGGACTTGAATCTTCACTTGTTAAAATATCAGGATTTTCCGAGTTCGGGATAATCATAAATGACAGGATTTACACTGCAAGAACAAAAGTAATCACCTCAGAGGGGATTGGAGATTCTGAGGCCTTTATGGGATTTGTTAAGGGGAAAAATATGCTGACCTTCTCTCTTCTCATTCCCAGCGGAGACAGTGATTTCTACTTTGATAAATTTCCCACAGGCTCAGGAAGGTGGGGGGTCAGACTCTCCTATGAACGGGAATCTTCTCTTCTCAGCAGAGATAAATTCTCAACCAGCGTTGAAGTGCTCCTTCCCAGAGATTACACCTACATTGATTATCTTGGAAACTACCTCACATACAACGCACCTGTAAAGAAAAAGTTTTTCATAAGTTACTCCGCAGGTATCCACACAGGGATTTTCACAGCCACAGCGGGGTTCAACTACTATCACGAAATTGCACTGAGCAGGGAAAACCTGCTGACAGTTTCATTGTGCATCTCTTCCCCTGACAGAAGGGGGGGAATAACTCTTGAATTACCTGTGTACGGTAAATACTATCCATCGGAAATGCTCCCCTCCTTCTTCTGGGAAAGGGAATTTCCAGCTGGATATGAATTGAGCTTTTACCTGGAGATATGAGGATGAAAAAATTTTACCTTATTCTGTTCCTGATCCTCCTATCCTCCCCTCTGCAGGCAGGTTACCCCGAGATAAAATGGAGGGAAATAGAAACAGAGCACTTCATTATCATTTTTCCTGAAGGAAGAGAAAGATACGCAGCCGAAGTGAGCAGAGTGGCAGAGAGAGCATACCCGGTTTACAGGGAAAAGTACGGGGTCACCCATCCTGAGAAAACAATAATAACCCTCTGGGATACAGGGGAAATCTCCAACGGAGCCACCTATTATTTCTGGAACTTCATCAGAATAGATGGATTCAGGGGATACTTCTACCTGAGGGACACAACTTCCTGGTGGAGAAATGTTATAAGTCACGAATACAGTCACGATATCTCGCTCCTTTCCGCCCAGCCATTCACCAGATCCACGCAGGGAATATTTGCTGGAATAAATGGAACAACATCATGGGGAGAATATGGAGGGGAATTCTTCCTTCCATCATACACCATACCAAGATGGCTTGCTGAGGGGATAGCACAGAGTGATTCAGAGATGATGGGAGGGGATAGATGGGATAGCATAAGGGACATGCTTCTCAGGATGAAACTCCTTGGTGGAAAGTACCTGAAAATTGACCAGCTTGGAACGATAAGGGATAAAGGATTCACCGATGGGGAAATGGTTTACAATGAAGGATTCTCCCTCGTTAGATACATAAATTCCAGAAGTCCTGGACTAATTCCAGAAATTCTGAAGACGATGGGCAAAAAATGGTACCCCACCTTTGAAAGTGCATATTTTCATGTAACAGGTAAAAACTGGGAAAAGGAATATGCAGAATGGGTTTCTGAGCAAAGCAGAAGCTACATTGAAAGGATTAAAAATAAAATTCCCAGAACCGGTGCATCTGTTTCAAAGAGCTGGGAGATACTGAAAAAAATAAGATTTTACCACAACAAACCTCTCTTCATAGCCTCTCCCCCTGGAGGATACCCTCCGGGAAATCTCTATTCAGGTTACTTCACTGGAGAAACAAAACTCATAAAAAAAGAGGTGTGGGACTTCACCACTGACCCACAGGGAAGAGGAATTTATATTTCCTCTTCGGACTACACTGATCCACTGGGTTACCACTACACCCGTCTATTCTTCTGGGATGGGAGAAAAATAAGAAGAATTCACACAGATGTCCGATTCTACGCCCTATCATCAACGGGAAACAAAATATGTGGAGTGGGCTGGAAGGGAGACTCTCTAACATACTGTACCATGGAAAAAGGAGGATCTTTCATATGTGAGGAATTACCCTTTGAAGACATTCTCTCCCTTCTGTGCAGAAAAAATGGTGTTTTTATGGTGGTGAATTACAGGGGAAGGGGTCTCCTTGTAAAAAAAGTGGATGATCAATACTACTACCTTGCGGTATCGGGGAATATCAGGGAGGTGTTTTTGAAGAAAAAGGAATTGTACTTTTCATGGGACAGAAATGGAATTTACAACATCTACGCCCTGAGTCTCACCGACAACAGCGGCTTTCAGATTACAGACACAATCTCGGGAGCCTTCTCACCCTTCGTAAAAAATGGATTTCTCTACCATGTGGAATTTACCGGAGATGGTTTTCAGATTTACAAACTTCCCATAAAGCCTCTGAAGAAACTTCATTTTACATGGAAGAAACTGAAATTTAAAAAAGAGAAACTCCACCTTAAATCACACCCCTATTCACTGAAATTTCTGCCTCCACTTCTCTTCCCGGAACTGATGGTTTCCTACGGAAGGTTTAAAGCGGGCTTTACGGCCATTATCAGAGATGCTCTTGATCTATACTCCCTGGAGGGAGAATTTCTCCTTGGCAGAGATGTGGATATAAGGATCAGGAACACCTTTGATTTCACAGTTCCCACCCTTTACCTTAATTTTTACTACTTCAGGAGAAGTAAAGATTATCTTGCAAAATTTGGAAATCTCGAGTTAAAAAAGGATATCTACATCTATGAAGGTGGTTTCAAATACTCCTACCTCTATCCATTCTACTTTCAGGGTTACCTATACAACCGGAAGATAGAGGAAAAATTTATCGGTTTCAGGCATGAGGAGATGATGACAACAGAAGCCGGGATCATTTCAGGATACTTCAGAGGGGATGACCTGGCAGAGGCAAATCCAAGGGACTCAACAGCCGTAATCTTAACACTTTCCGGTGGCCATTCAAGATTACCTGAGGTGAAGAATTTCACCAGTGAGAAAAAATACTCCTACTTCAAAATAACAGGCAACATAACCCTTTACTTCCCTCTTCCTGCAAACAGCTCCCTCTATTCAATCACAAAGGGCGGTTTTATTGACCATCCTGTGGAAAGGTATGACAACTTCTTTATCGGGGGATGGATCAACTACCTCTCAGCTGGTGAGTATCACATTGAAAATTCCTTTCCAGGGTATGAGTTATTCTTTGCAAGGTGGTACTTTGATCAGACACTCGGGATCCGACTCCCGCTCTGGGAAGGAGAAAAACAAACGGGCGTTATAACTCATAAAGGAGTTTATTTTTCCATTTTCGGTGATGCGGGCATGGCAAAAAAAGTAACATATAACTCTATAAATTTCAAACTGGTGAAAAAGAAAGAAAAAATCTGGCTGAAAGATTATGGAGCAGAGCTCAGATACAAAAGTTACCTCTTCTACTCCAATCCCTGGGACAGTTTTCTGAAAATGGCTTACTCCCCCTCTGAGAAAAATTTCAGGATTTACGCTGGAATAGGAATTGGTTTTTAGCTGCAAATTCATATAAAATAGAAAGTATGAGGAAATTTCTGGCGATGCTTCTCCTGCTTGCAGGATGCAGTTCTCAATCTCTCACCTTCAACCCTTCACCTGAAACAGATCCTGTGAAGTTCAACTTTGCCTTCACATCCTTCTCACGGATCCTCTTCTACCAGCAAGCCCTTCATAACATACCAGATTTCATTGATCTGACCACGGAAAAAAAGATAATATTACAACCTTTCCCATTTGAGGTCACCTGCTATGAAAATTACCCCCTTGTAAAGAAATTCTCCTATCCCACATCAGACTCCGCCATCAGTGACATTGAAATTACAACCTACATAACGATTCCCTCTCCTCTCACAATCCTTGAAATTGACGGGAAAATAAGATACAGAAGCGGTGAAAAAAGAGATTTTACTGTAAACGAATATGGGAGAGAAAGAGATGGAAATATTTTAACGGGAAGCATCATACTTAAAGAATCTATCACATATCCTGAGGATAAGGCAGCTTCTTCAACTGATCTCTCTGTAATCTTCACACATAGCGGGGATAAACTTCTACCACTTTACAAAAGCCTCTCCTTCACATTCAAAGATGGTAGAGATAGTTTCATCACAATGAAATTCAACAATTACCAACAGAGTGTTACCACGACCCGCTACACCAGAATAGAAGCACCGCTTCAATTTACAGTTGAAGAGGAAATGCACTGGTCAAAATTCAGTCTGAGAAGGTGGAAAACAAGGGTCACAGGAAAAGACTTTCTCTGGAATGAATCAATAACAGCTTCGTCAGAAAAGTGGATCTGGAAAATCAACGATGGTGAAACAGGTTCAGGCTTTCTGGATGACAAAAGTGCATATCTTGAGCTCTTCACTGGCGAGAATATCTGTCTCAACATTGAGAAAGAGTGCAGGATTTCAATTTACCGGAAACTTTCCAGCATCAAAATAGAAAGTGAAGAAATATCAGGTGAGGGAACAGTGGACTTTTCAAATTCTTCTATCAGACTTAACATGGAAAATCTGGCCGGGACATACAGGGTTTATTTCTCAGGAAAAAATGACGCATCAGGGGTGGAGATTTACAGCTACATAAGAGATCTGACTCTGACAGATATGGAGAAAGATGAGGTTGGTGCAGGGATTGCAATTACTCCTCTTATATACACAGTAAAATGGGTGAAAAACTGGTTCAAAGGAAAAACCCTTTTTATCCTCCTTTTCCATTACCCATCCTTCAACCTGACTGAAAATCAGGGTGAACTGTAGGATATTATTCTCAGCAATCTCTCAATTTCATCCTTGATATCTGATGGGGGGTTGAATTTAAGAGCCAGCTTCAATTCCTTTCTGGCACTGGAAAAATCACCGATACTTTTGTAATACTTTCCAAGCCTGTAATGGGGTATGGGATTTTTGAAATCAAGTCTTATTGCCTTCTTATACATCAGAATGGCAGAATCCTGCATTCCGAGGTCTTCCATCGCCTCCCCGAGGATTGTATAGGATTCTGAAGTTTTATAACCAGAAAGAATGGCCTTTCTGAGGTATTCATACGCCTTCTGCGGCTCTCCTGCAGCAAGATATGTTTTCCCCAGTAAAAAGTAGGCTCTGCTTTTATCTCTTCCCTTTGCAATGGCCAGAAAAGATGAATAGGTACTTTCAGCCTCCTCGAAGTCACCAAGATTAAAGTAATATTCTCCAACTTTGAGAAGAGCCGGTATATAAGAACTGTTTATCGAAACAGCTTTTTTGAATTCATCAAAGGCATAACCTGATCTGCTTTCCTTTTCATAAATCAGACCCAGATAATAGTGATACACAGCATTATCAGGAGCAAGGGTAATGGCCTTTTTGATTGCATCCTCAGCCTGGAAAAAGGAATTCTGTTCAAAATAGGAAAGGGCAATGTAAAAGTACGCCTGGTCAAGATTGGGGTTTAAATCCAGAGCTCTTTCCAGTGCGTTGATAGCCTCATCATACTTTTTCAATTTATACAGACTCTTACCCAGCATCAGATAGTAATCAGGATCCCTCTGATTTATTATCTTTGCCTTCTTAAAATCATCCACAGCACGGGAGTACTGACCAAGGTTGTAGTATGCAAGACCTCTGAAAAAGTAGGCTTTGTCACTGTAGGGGTGTTTCTTAATAACCGCATTTATCCTCGTGAGAGCCTC
>Ga0256833_1002704_pt1 | contig 12325 bp, 8 predicted proteins | sample 356284metaG_FD_190535 | JGI IMG/M metagenome (GOLD analysis project Ga0256833, IMG submission 190535) | Hydrothermal vent microbial communities from Mid Atlantic Ridge, Atlantic Ocean - 356-284 | ecosystem: Environmental > Aquatic > Marine > Hydrothermal vents | place: Atlantic Ocean: Mid...
AGTTAACGACGGGTAAGCCCGTCCCGGTCAGTGAGGGCTTTAGTGAGGCCGACGTCGTCCTCTACGCAGCCCTAGCCTCCAGGGAGGAGGATAAGGACCCGATAGACCTAGCAGTCCTAGGAGCGCTGGAGAAGTACGGACTAACAGAGAAATACAAACAATACAGGCAGGTAATCTTTAGGCCCTTCGACCCCGTCACAAAGCGTACTGAGGCCGTGATTGAGGGGCCGGGCGGGGAGCGCTTCACCGTCGCCAAGGGAGCCCCGCAGGTGATCCTCAGCTTAGTTGGTGCGGACGAGGAGCTGGGCAGGAAGGTTAGGGGGATTGTTGATGAGCATGCACGCCACGGCTACAGGATGATCGGCGTCGCCAGGACTATCGGCGGTGAGAGGGGCAAGTGGGTTTACGTTGGGCTAATACCCCTCTTCGACCCGCCCAGGGAGGACGCGGCGGAAACAATCAAGTTCCTTAAGGAGATGGGCGTTAGGGTTAAGATGATCACCGGCGACCACGTAGCGATCGCCCGGGAAGTCGCTAAGATGTTAGGCATCGGGACAAGGATATACACTTACGACGAGTTAAGGAGCGTATCCCACTCGAGAGCCGAGAAGATGATTGAGGAGGCCGACGGCTTCGCGCAGGTGTTCCCGGAGCACAAGTACATGATCGTGGACGTCCTACAGAAACACGGTCACAGTGTTGCCATGACTGGCGACGGCGTCAATGACGCGCCAGCGCTGAGGAAAGCTGATGTGGGCATAGCCGTGGCTGGAGCGACGGACGCCGCTAGGGCGGCCGCGTCAATAGCCTTACTCGCCCCAGGTATCTCCGTGATTAAGGACGCGATAGTTACGGCTAGGAAGATATTCAGGAGGATGTACAGCTACGTGGTCTACAGGATCACGGAGACCCTCAGGGTACTATTCTTCATCACGTTATCGATACTGGCCTTCAACTTCTACCCAGTAACGCCGGTACTGATTATCCTGCTGGCCTTACTGAATGACTTACCGATACTCACGATAGCGTACGACAACGTGAAGATAGGGAGGATGCCGCAGAAGTGGGACATACCGAGGATACTGGCGGTCTCGTCCGCCCTAGGCTTCGTCGGCGTGCTCGAGTCGTTCCTGCTCCTCTGGATAGCCATCAAGGTGTTCGGGATGAACCCAGCAACACAGTTAGCGGCGATCCAGACACTGATCTTCCTGAAGCTAGCTGTGGCTGGGCACCTCACAATATTCGTTACGAGGACCCGCGGCCCGTTCTGGTCCATAGTGCCTGGCAAGTGGCTCTTCATAACGGCGGTCGTAACGAAGCTAGCGGCGACGATAGTGGCTATATACGGCTTCGGCATAGCGACGCCGATACCTGCGTGGATGGCCGCCTTCGTGTGGGCGTTCTGCATCATATGGTTCTTCATCGAGGACTGGACGAAGTTAGCGATATACAGGATCTTCAGAGGGCACGTGCCGATATTCAGGAGGCACTTCTAAGCTAGTAGCTTTTTGATTTAATTTCTTTCCTAAGCTACCCGATTTACTTACTCAGCTCAGCGCCCCGTTCAGACCTCACCCTCAGCAGCATTACGTACGCGACAGTAGCTAAGATTACGTAAGGGATCGTTACGGCCGCGTACGTCAAGCCCTTAAATATTAGTGAGGCCGGCGTTGGGTACGCATGCACACTGTAAATAACTACCCTCCCAGCGCTAGCGACGTAGCTATAGTTACGGGTCAGGTGAGCTAACTCGAAGCTAACTATGCGTCTTATACCGCTCAAAGTCCCCAACGATATTAGGAGGGTTAGGGAGGACGCCATTAAGGTCTCGGCAACGACTAAACCCACCTTGCCCCTCCTTAAGGTGGTGTAAGTTACCGCTAACCCGGAAACGACGTTGAGGGTGGATGCGGTAATCACTATTAGGGATAGGAAGGAGGCCATGTCCAGTGCTGGGCTTATATAGCGTCTACCGAAGGCAACTATGTTGTAGGTAACGACACTCACGAATCCGCTTATCGGGCCCCTCAGAACATACATTGGGGCAAGCAACGCGAAGAGGAGCGCTGTATTAACGACGACGCCGTAGGTGGCGGCACTAAGCAGTAACGCCTTAACCTGCTCCTTGGTGGGCATTAGCTACCCCCTCACCTTAAGCTGTTCCACTACGCGCTTACCTTGGAACACGTACTCCACTCTCACGTACGCGTACCTATACTTACTTAGGTCAAGCTTAAGTACGCCATGCGGTGCTAGAACCCGCTCCTCGAAAGCCACGTTAGCTAGGCCAGGCTTATTGGATACGTACGTCGTGACGTTAATCTTCAGGGGGGCTGGGTTCGGGTTAGCTATGACTACTGTCCCGTTCCTCAGAACACTTACGGTAGGCCTCCTCCACGGCGGATACACGTAGTAAGTCCCGACTAACTTACCGAAGAGTATCGTCGCCTTAACGCTAATCACTAAGGGTCCCACACCCTCCTCAATCATGTGCTCCAGCAGGGTTCGCGGCACCCCACTAACCACTATGGAGGAGTGACGGGTAACGCGTGCCTCACACTCGTAGCGTTTACTTGACCCGTATATGCTGACGTGGCACTGCGTAACATTAACTAACCTCGTATTATACACATTGAGCGTAATGACTACGCTCCCATCGCCTGAGAGGGTAGCGTGCCTTAAAGTAACCCTAGGCACTGCTAAGCTACCAGCCTCCATGGAGTAGTACGCTGGGGCTAGGAGCGCCACCGCAGCGTTGAAGACAATGAAGGATACTAAAATTAATGACGCCACGTCGCCCGGCACCACCTTCCTTCTCCGAAAGTAATCCCTTTTGAGGTAAGCGTAGAGCCCCAAAACAATCAGAACCGCGGGTAACCACTCGTAACTCCGCACAACGGCGATTACCCTGTACTTGACTAGGGACTCAGGTACTGGCGGGTCGGGGGCTGGGTTATTATCGCCTTTAGTCACCACGATGCTGTCCCTTAACTCCACGACCCTATGCACGACGCAGTACGTGGGGCCGGCACACCAGATAACTATATCCCCAACCTTGAAGGGCTCCTTAACCCCGACAACAATGTCACCCACGCGTAAGGTGGGCTCCATCGAACGCCCAGAAACTATGATAATAGCTACAGGGAAACCCACTAACCTACCAATGAAGAGCAGTATGATGACCGCAAGCAACACCACGCCCAAGGCTGTGGAGCGCTTAACTAACCTCAGCCCCTCCACCTCAGCAAAGGCACTAAACCCTTAGGAAGCAAACCACGCATAACGTACTTAGCGACGATCCTATCAACCCGCTCAAGCACGCGCGCAGTTACAGCGCCTCCCTCAACGCCTCGAGTAGCTTTGCACGCGTTGCAGTGATTCGCGCGGGTCACGCCATGGCTTCCTGGAGGGTCAATTACGGTTAAGTTAATGAAGTAGGTCACAGCGACCCCGCCAGTACCGTATGTTAGCTTAAGAACGGCGTTAACAACACTTGAGGAGTTTATCGACGCTGAGAGGCGGAGATAACCTGAAGTGTACCCGGCCGGCGGCGTTGTTAAGTAGATGCTTGACGTGCTTCGCGAGGTTACCGCGCCCTCCGTAACTACTGCAGGGCTGGATGCACCGCCACTGTAATTCGCTAAGAAGAGGGTCAAGTTAACGTTCGTGCTCCCGGTAATCCTCAACGCGTCTATGCTTAACTGAGTTACGTAGCTACCGCTACTCACATTCAAATCAAGCACCGTCCCGGAGAACGCAGGATATGAGGGCTTAACGTAGAGCCTCACACTGTCGAAGTACTGGTAAATAGTTACGTTACCCACGATCCCGAAGAATGGGAAGTTAATAACCCGCCCAGCAACGTTGACGCCCACGATCAGCGTGTACGTGGCCCCGGGAGTCAGGCTGGTTACGGGTATTGAGAATGACGCGTTACTCCACACACCAATGCTGGAGGGGCTTACGGGCTGGCTACCTGACCAAACAAGCGTGCCGTTGGGGCTGAGGAGCTCGGCGTAAAGGTAGTAAGACGTGAGTGACGCGTAGCTAGTGTTGTAGTTCGGGTTATACGTTACGTTAAGCACTGCCGAGCTAAGCGCTGTTGCGGGTATGGTCACGTTCTGAACCAAGTATATTGACCCGTTAACATAACTAAGTATTGAGCTGGGGTTATAGAGCCTCAGGTATAGGAGGACTGCGCCTGAGGCCCCCAAGTACGTCTGATTCCATAGCGCGGTAGCTAACGCGTACCCGCTGTATACCGTATAACCGTATAGCCAGCCGTTAGGTGAGGTGTCGAAGCCGCCATTCCTAGTCACCTCTACGTAGGAGGTGGTCGCCTTAACGGTTACGTTGGCCCAGGTCTCGTTGGGGCCTAACGTGAGGGCGGTGCCGGGGGTTGACGGGTTGGTGAAGGTTAGGGGAGGTGGTTGGGGCTCGGCATCGAAGCCCGCGTTATAGACAATGAAGACGCCAGCATTGATCGCTATGGAAGTAATAATCAGCGCTACCGCCACAGCAACTAACACTACCTTCAACACCATAGCTGAGGAAAGGAGGTGCAGGCGCTTAGTGGAGAAAAACTTCACCACTGATTTCCTCCACATCACCCTACCTCCCTAGCCTTACACCGTTGCTGGCGGCGGCTCAGTATTTGATGGGCTGTATATCAGCTGTATCTGGAACACGACAGACTTCGGTAAGGCGACACCGCTCGGTAAGTAGTACTGGACGTCAACGCTGATGTGTGAGCCGGCTGGCAGGTAGTACCACGGGGTGACCCCACTGGTTGTTAAGTCTATTACCTCAGTGCTCGTGGTGTTGTAGAGTATGAGCTTGACGGAAGCCCCAGCTATCTGGGTTACGTTTGCTGGGCTCGTGACCCTTATGGCGATGTAGTAGCCGTTAGTCGCGTCGTTATTCTTAATTATCGTTATGTTCCTGTAGTACGTGTACTCATAGGTTGGGTGGACGGTTACCTGCAGCTGCGTCGAGTTAGGCCCTACTAACACCGTTATGGTCTGACCTCCTAGGTCTGTGGCGTTGCTGTTATCTCCCGCTCCCCACACCACCGGCGGCTTCTGGAAGTAAGCTGTTACTGAGCCCCCGTATAGCACGAAGACGCTGGCGAAGGCTACTGACGCTACCGCAGCTATCGCGAGCAACGCTACAGCGTGTTTCCACCCAAAGGATGCCCCAGTCCTCATAACGCCCACCTTACTGTAATCATAGGTCTTAACGTAATTGACATTATAAAAATATCGTTTTCACAATTCTCTTTTATCTCAACTTAGTGAAAACTACTCAACACCAACTGAAGTTAGGAGTTCCTTCAGCCCCTCCTTAACCGCCTTAAGCCTAGTTAGCCTTGAGTAAAACTCCTCGAGGCCCACCTCACCCCTCCTGAACAGGGTGGTCAGTTCGTCAATCTCCCTCTCTATGGCCGCCATCTTCACCTTAATCACTTCAGCTAAGCCCACCTGCGCCGCGCCCCCACCGCTACCCCCCAGTACTGACTCGAGGTCGAGGGGCCTGTGCTCACCAACTATCCTCCCGTCCTCCAGCCTAAGGATCCTGTCGGCCTTCACGGCTACCCTGGGGTCGTGGGTTGAGAGGATCACTGTCTTCCCCTCTTCCCTAGCTAGCCTTAGTAGGAGGTTAGTGACTACGCGCGCATTCTCTGCATCCAGCTCGGCGGTCGGTTCGTCGGCAAGTATTACTGGGGGGTTATTAGCTAGGGCCACCGCTACTGCAACCCTCTGCTGTTCGCCACCACTCAATTCCTCCGGGTACCTGCCTTCCTTCCCCTCGAGCCCCACGAGCTTGAGTAGCTTTAACGCCCTAGCCCTCGCCTTGCCCCTGCTAACCCCCGCCATGGTCATGGGGAGGATCACGTTCTCCAGCGCTGTGAGTGAGGGTATGAGGTTGAGGGCTTGGAACACGAACCCTACGTTATCGAGCCTGAACCTGTCTAGGTGCTCACCTCTCAGCATGTGGACTTGAACGTTGCCCACAAGCACCTCGCCGCCCGTGGGGATGTCGACCCCACCGATGAGGTTAAGGAGCGTCGTCTTGCCCGAGCCCGAGGGGCCCATCACGCACGTCATCACACCGGGCGGGAAGGTTGCCGTGATCCCTTTAAGTGCCTGCACCTCCCCTCCCTTGTACCTGTATATCTTAACCAGGTTCCTCACCTCAACCCTAACGCCCGACCTAGGTTGCGGGCCCACCTTAACGGCTCTCACCTTACCTCACCTCAATAAACCTCTCCCTAAGCACGCCGCGGTACGCGCGTACGGAGATCAGGGCGGGAACGAGCATGAGGGTTAAGGTCGCCGCGCTCATCAGGGCTACACCCCACGCAGGTATAGTCACCCTAACCACGCCCAGCGTCGGGTCGACGCCGACGCCACCAATCATTAGGGACATTACCATTGCCTGCGCCCCTGAACCCACGATGGTTGAGGCCGCCCCCAAGCCTAACGCCCCTCCCGCAACCACGCCAACTAACGCAGCTATGAGTGACGTCATGCTCCACTGGAGGAGGTTGACCCTAGTAATGCCTCCCAAGCTAACACCCCTTAACCTGAGGAGCACGTACACCTTACTCACCTCCTTGCTGACAGTCCACGCCACCGCCACCGCAACCGCTGTGGAGAGCGCGAGTATGACTGAGGCCTCAGCTAGGGAGGACGCGGACCCACCGAATATTAGCTCCGCTAACCTGTACTGCGGGCTTGACGTAACGTCCTTCAACTTAACCACTGTGTAGCCCTTGCCCGCAAGTACTGAGGCCTTGGAGGGATCCATCGTGAAAACCACTACCCTGAAGTCCGGGTAGAGGGGTTGCTCACCCTTAGCGACCGCCTTCCTTGCCTCTTCACCCAACGATTTAAGTGCCCAAGGCCCGAGCACTATGGCTGACCTACCCACGCTACTCAACGCTAGGTAGGGCTTTCCCGGGAACCCCCTAACCACGTTAACGACCTTAACATCCTTAATCATGACTCTGCATTCAGCGTCAACGCACACGTCCACAACGTCGCCAGCCTTCAGCGCCTGCCCGCCATGAATGAACGCGGCCTGCTGCGGTGACACGTAGAGGGCTTCACCGGGCTTGAGGGAGTTCAGTAGGGCTTCGTTGAAGGGCTTCCCGACGCCCCACTCAGCGTACCAGTACGTGTTGCGTAGTAGCTTCTCAGGGTCAGGGACGATGATTACCCCCGCCTCAACCACCGTGTTGTTGATGATTACCTCGCCATCCCACCCAAGCGCGGTGGCTGACCAGCCCTCAGTAACTCCGGGCGCTTTCCTTAAGGCGTTAAGGACGGAGCCCGGCCACGCGCCGAACATGTGCTTTACGCCTATGACCTCAGCCCCTACTGACGCCGCTACGGACGTGCTCAGGGCTGACTGCGAGGCGGAGGCGAGTATGAGGGCTTGAGTCATTAGGGTTAGGGCGAAGACTGCCAGCATCATGGCCGCGGCGGCCCTCCTCCTCATCACCATGGCTAAGCCCTTAGCAACTAACCCGTACTTCCCGCCAGTAGTGACGGCGCTCATCACCTTACCCACGACCGCATCGTAATGCACGGTGACTAGCTTGGCGAAGCCGTAGGCAAGCATCACAGGCGCGAAGGGCTTGAGGACGCCCTCTATGGTTGCTAGGATGATTAAGCCTATGACCGTGCCTAGGCCGGCGTGCCCCGACATGAAGGCATTCATTAACGCGGTCTGAGCCGAGAACCTCGCGAAGCCCGTGACCACGAAGTATAGACCAACGATTAGGCAGAACCACCCGAATTTACCCATCTTAAGGGGTTCTAGAAGGGCCTCAGGCGTTAAGGTGGTCTTGAGGGACTCCTTAGGCGGTAGGGCGGCAGCCACCTTACCCGCCTTCCACGCAAGGTACGATAAGGTAATCGCTGTGAGGACTACCGACGTAGTCAGGAATACCGGGTCTGCCAGCACGTCGAGGGCTAGTGAGTAGCTACCGTACGCGGCCCCGGAGATGAGCCATGAGGCGCCGCAAGCCGCTAGGAAGCCGGCGATGCCGGAGCCCAACGTCGCCACCCACAGCCAGCACTTAAGCCTGCCCGGTGAAGCACCCCGGAGCCTCACTAACGCAATCACCCTCCTAACACTCAGTATGGCGGACTCGGACACGGAGGGGATCGCGGCAATCAGTATGAGGGCGACCGGCACCAACCCGAAGACTATCCCGACACGCATAGCGCTCTCCAAACCCGTGAATGCGGATAACCTCCTCTCCATGGGGTAAGCTGAGGCGATCTTGAGGCCGGCCTTACCGCCTAGATCCCTAATAACTGCCCTAGCCGCGGCCATGCTGGCGGATATTGACGCGGGGTTCAAGTACGCGTTGGGCTTCAGGTCAATCAACGCGGCCACGTTGGAGAACCTTACCGAGGGAACCCCGCCGCAGTACTTGCTTGAAGCGTTCCCCAAGGCCCGGAGTAGGTTAAGCGCTACGTCCACATGATCGGGTGTGACCACTATGTACGCCGTCGCATGAAGGCCTAGATCAATGAAGTTCGTCACCATGGAGAAGAACCCCACACGCTTAGTTATCGGGATCATCGAGTTACTAACTATGTCACTAAGCACCCTCGACGCTTCCGGTGGCGGGGGTCGCGGCGTGATGCCGAGAACTCTCTTCACGAAGGTCCAGTTAATGAGTTGCGGCGGCTTACCCACGTACACCGTAGCATGCCCTCGACCAGTGTGGGGGTACCAAACGGCGTAGCCACCATTTAGCCTTATACCTGAAACAATGAGCACGCCTAAGGACGTGGTTAAGTCAATGAGTTCAGGGCAATTACTTGTCGCAATGTTACTCGCTTGGGTTGGCGGTGTGAATGTGAGTGCGAAGTACGTGACGGACTCATTAACTCGGGGATCGCTTGCGAGTTCCTTACGCACCTCAGCAACACGTCTAGCTAGCTTCCTAACCTCGTCGACCGCGGCGTTAATACTTACGGGGTTCTTTGAGTGAGCAGTCTCGTTCGCCAGTATCCCCTCCCACTTAACGGTGGCTGCTATGGACTGCGTCATCCCATGGAACATCGCGACCGACGTTAGGAGGGAGGAAAACACTAGGACAGCCACGAAGAACGCGAGCGACCCCACCATTAACGTGTAGCTTGACTTGAGCAACGCCTTCAATCCTTAGCCCCCGAGCCCTTAGCCTAATATATCGATCGATATATGCTTAAAAGCATTACTCTACATGAGGACATTCGCGGGGAGCCGCCCACGTTCACTCAAACAGTAGCTCACCCCCACCACGCTCAGAAAGCACCGTGATGAGGTAAATAACTACTATAGCGAGAACCGCGACCGCGTTAACTAACATCAGGGAGTTCCCGGCCCTAACCCAGAGCCAGGCAGCGGTCGCCGCGATTATTGAGAGGCTACCCACATCCGCAATGGTTCTGAGGACATCATGCCTCCTTAACTGCCGGATGGAGCAGAGGATTATTTGAATGCTTGCGGCAACCGCTAGGGAGGTGAAGAATACCCACTCAATATTACCTTTCATAAGTAAGACAGCAGCTATCAACGATGACGCAGCAACTGTTGTGGCGAACCCTGCCTTAGCTAGGGACGAGGCCCTATCATCCATCACCATCACGGGTACCTTCTGCGCCACCTAATTACCCTTACACATAAAGGGGTTATTTAAAGTGAGGCCCTAAGTTCGGGTTAAGCGTAACGAAAAATGATTAATTGAGCCTTTACCTAAGGATGAAATCATTCTTCCCGCTCCGCAAGGAACTTAAGCAATAGCCTGACGCAGTACGCGGTAGCGCCCTTCGGGTAGTAGGGCTTCTTGGGGCCTTCCTGCTGCGTCCACGCAGTACCGGCTATGTCTATGTGCGCCCACTTAGTATCTCCGACGAACTTGCTTAGAAAGGCAGCACCTATAATTGAGCTCGCCACCCTAGGGTATCCAATGTTCTTCACGTCGGCCGCATCGGACTTTATGTCCTCGTAATACTCCTTCCAGAGGGGGAAAGGCCATAACCTCTCACCGGTGTCCTCACTTAGTCGCAGGAGCTCCTCCTTGAGTCCTTCATCATTACTGAAGAGCCCCGCGGCGTGATTGCCCAGTGCCACTATAACGCCTCCCGTCAGTGTCGCCAGGTCAATCATGGCCGCCGGCTTGTACCTCTCAGCCGCGTAAGCTAGGGCGTCCGCGAGGATCAGCCTTCCCTCAGCATCGGTGTTCGTTACCTCCACGGTTAACCCGTTATACATCTTAATCACGTCTAGAGGCTTGTATGACTTCCCTGACGGTAAGTTCTCCACGAGGGGCGCGAGCACCGCCAAGTTAACCTTAAGCCCTAACTTAGCGGCACCGTAGGCCACCGCAACAGCGTATGCTGCGCCGGACTTGTCGTACTTCATCTCAAGCATTGAGGTCGCCGACTTGATGTCGAGTCCGCCGGCATCGAAGCACACTCCCTTACCCACAACGACGTACCAGGGGTTCCCGTCCCCCGCACCCCTATACTCGATTATTAGGAGCCTTGGCCTCACCTCAGAGCCCTCACCGACGGCTAAGATGCCGTTCATCCCAAGCCTCCTTAACTCGTCCTCCTCAAGAACCTCCACCTTAACTGGGAGGCCCTTGAACTCCTCCCTCACTCGCTTCACGAAGGTCGCGGGGTTGATCTCCGAGGCCGGCGCGTTAGCTAAGTCCCTCCCAAGCCTGCACGCGTCCGCCACCGCATCAACCACCCGTAGCACGTCCTCCCACCCCTTGACGGGTTCGGAGCCAACCAGGAAGACCTCCTCCACGCGCTTGACGCCGTTGCTTGATGACTTACGGCTCCATGAGTAGTTAGCGAGGGACGCCCCCTCAGCAACCGCCTCCAAGCACTTGTGCGGCGTGCCAACACTGTCCGGGCACCTGAAGTGAATGGCGAGTCTCTTAACCCCCAGCTCCTTAGCCTTCGCGACCGCCGCGCCGCCGTAAACCCTTAAGGTCTCCGTAGTTGCCGCACCCTCACCACCGCCCACAACTATGAGTCGCTTGAACGGCGTGGAGGGTGCGTAGATCACCTCGACCTTGCCCTCATCGAAGGTGAACGACCCCAGCTCGCCAAGGGAGGACAACGCGTTACCCACCGCCGCGTCAAGGCCCCCGAAAAACTCCTTAATGTCCTCACCCCTGAACACTAGGACAGCCAACGCGTCCGCCTCAACACCTTCAAGCTCCTCGACGACGTCGTAGCGCGTAACTAACACGTGAACACTCACCGCCCCTAACCTATGGCCGAGAGAAAATACGCTTTACCGTGCGTTAACATCCCCGAGAGTGGAACAGGGTGAAACAGGACCCCGCGTAAGTGTTCTGCCCTGTTCACGCATGTACCTAAATAGGGATATTGCCGAGGTGATTCCCGGAGGTGAGGGCTGGTGACGGGAATCGGTGGAAAAGCCTTGAAGGCGGTCTCCACATCAATGATAGTGCTGATCGTGGCCTCAATGCTCGCAGTGCTGGCGCCGGTGACGACTGCGGCGCCACCAGCAACCCCTGCGAAGGTGGGGCCGGGGAGCGGGGACGCGGCTAAGCGCGTGAAGGCTGTTGAAGCACTCATAAACAGGGTTGAATGCCTCATAAACAGGACCATGACGCTGGCAAACCAATACAACATAACAATACCTGAAGAACTAGGTAAAAGGTTAGACACGGCGAAGAAACTCCTAGCGAATGCCTCATCAATGGTGCAGGAGAAACCTAAGAAAGCCATGTGGTTAGCGATTAAGGCAGGCAGGCTGGCGCTACCGGTGTACGTGTACGTGGTCAAGCACCTACCAGCGGAGGTTAAGGAGGAGATACTGGCGAAGAGGGTGAGCGCCGAGGTAAACATCACTGAGTCAGCGATCAAGAGGCTCGAGAACGTAATTACGTGGATAGAGGATAGGGTAGGGAGCGTGCCCGAACCGGTTCAAGAGAAGCTAAGCAAGGCCCTAGAGCTACTGAATCAGGCTAAGGAACTACTGGCTAACGGAACCAACGTTAAGCAAGCAATGACCCTAGTGATTAGGGCGAGGCACGAGCTGGGCGCCGCCTACGTGATGCTTAGGCGCGAGGCGGGGCACGCATGGCACGTAGCCGTGGCGGCAGACATGGCGTTGAAGAACGTTGTGATGGGCACGGCGAAGCTCGCGTTAGGAATCAACAGAACGCTAACCCTAATAGGGAATAACCAGACAAAGGAAGCTATAACCACCCTAACAAGGCTACACAACTACGCAAACTACCTGTTAGTGAGAGTTAAGGTAATGACGTTGCACA
>Ga0256833_1002705_pt1 | contig 12323 bp, 8 predicted proteins | sample 356284metaG_FD_190535 | JGI IMG/M metagenome (GOLD analysis project Ga0256833, IMG submission 190535) | Hydrothermal vent microbial communities from Mid Atlantic Ridge, Atlantic Ocean - 356-284 | ecosystem: Environmental > Aquatic > Marine > Hydrothermal vents | place: Atlantic Ocean: Mid...
GGCCATAAGTATCGTTCCACTGTTTGAAACGGTCAAGGTCAAATATCACAATGGAAAGTTTTCTTCCGTATCTTGAAACTCTGTTTATTTCTTGTCTGATTCTCTCTTGAAACACCCTTTTGTTATATAGACCCGTTAAAGAATCCACAGAAGCATTTACATTAAGTTCTTCCATATATTTAAGCCTATCGGCTATATTACTGATCATGTCCGAAAGAGCCTGAGCAAAAATGATGTCTTCATTCGTGAACTGATTGGGTTTGTCGCCGTCAATGCACAAAACACCGATAACTTCATCGTCTGCAATAATGGGAATCCCGAGCCATGAAGCAGGATTTTCACCAATAGGCACCCAATCAATGGATGTTCGTGTATCCGGTATGTAAACGATTTTTTTCGTTTCCTTTATTTTAACAACGGGGCCTCTGTACGAAGGATTTATAATTGTTGCTTCCACTCTTGTAAGGTCCTTATCCGACGTATTTTTAACGGCAACAAAACGCCAATCGGAACGCTGCGAAGAAACATCGATAACTGTTGCCGCATTCGTGCCAAAAAACATACTCGAAACACCGACAAGCTTCCAATAAAACTCCTCGATAGTAGAGCTTTTTTGTAAATCAGTAACAAAACCGTGAAGCATCTTATAACGCCCTATCAAAAGTTCGTAATTGTTCTTACTTTGATTTAAAGCAATGATAAGTCGCGCATTGCTAAAAATAGGAAGTAAAATTTTGCTGTACTGTTTTAGAAATTCTACTTGTTCTCTTCGTATATCTTTGCAAGGCTTTAAAATAACATATCCGTGCAAATCGTATATTACCAATTCCTCAAGCAAAAATCCATACATGTGGGCAAATTTTCGTTTTTCGAAGTGAGACAGAATATTGTCTAAAATATAGCTCTTATCTTCTTCACTAATATTATCCGTATAGTAAAAACTGAATTCATTGTCGTGCTCCAAAATAACGGCTGATTTGCATATACCAATCTTATCTTTAATAGCGGTTAGGGCTATTTCCATCTTTTTTTCAAAAGAAGGTTCGTTTAGAAGTTTAATCGCCACATCTTCTATAAAATTAACATTTTTGATATTTTCAAAGTTTTTTAAACGTTTCATCCTTCCCATATCGGATATGATACCCCCGGCAACAACCCAAAAATAAAGTAAAAACTCAAGTGAATAAGCTGTAATTGCAGTAATGTTATCAGTGCGTATGAAAAACCAGTTTCCATGTATTATGCGATCATTGTATAAAATTAAAAATTCGAGGAAAGTAGAAACACTTATTATAAAAACTCCTACATAATGATTTCTAAAGAATCTTAATAATTTCCTCATAATTTGCCGTATCCTCTATTTTAAACTCTTTTCTCACAAACATAGAAATTTCTTTGCTACTTTTAATCAAGGCATCTACCACATCCGGATCAAACTGAGTTCCACGTCTTTGCACGATTTTATAGATAGCCCAAGGTAATGAACGCGAAGAATATCCGGGCCTATCGGTTGTAATAGCATCCAGTGCGTCGGCAACGGCAACGATACGGCCGCAAATAGGAATATCTTTCCCTCTTATATTAATATTTTCCGGATATCCTCTTCCGTCAAACCATTTATGGTGATAAAGAATACACGGGACAACATCTTTCAAAAATCTGAATTTGGAAACCACATCCGCACCAATCTCAGGATGTTGACGAATCTTCTGCCATTCGGCATCCTGCAAACTACTTTCTTTTTTAAGTATGTTATCTTTAATTGCAATTTTACCGATATCGTGTAAAAAACCACCTATCTTTGCAATAAGAACGTCTCTCTCGGAAAGGCCCATCGTGCGTGCAAGAATTTCGGAAAAATGCCCGACGCGTATGGAATGCCCCGCAGTATAGGGGTCTTTATACTCAACGCTTTTAACAAGTGCGATAATAAGCTGAACAACGCCTTCCTGCATCGTAAAAATAAGATTTTTCGTAAAGAAAAAACCGGAAACGATATTGACAAAAATCTCGGAAAGTTTTAAATCTTCTTCTCTAAAAGTGCTTCCTCCGAGTTTTACAAGTAATATTGCTCCGAGAAGCGTATCATTAAAAACCATTGGTATTGCAAGGAGAGATAAGTCATAATTAGGTATATCTGGGATATGTTTAGATATATCGGTTTTAGTTGCATGGTTCAATATGCCAGCTTTTCGAGAAAGAGCCACTCTACCGGTAAATCCTTCGCCCAATTTCAACTTAGTACGTAAAATTTGTTTTTTATAAAAGCTATCAGCGTAGGCGGGAATAAGCAAATCAGTTGCTTCGTTATATCGAAAATAAACGAATTCGTTCGCTTTTGTGATATCTTTTTCTATCTTACATACGTATCTGATAAATTCGCTTCTGCTTCCCATCTCCGGTAATTTTTTGGAAGCCTTATATATGGAATCTATCACAAACTTTTCTTTTTCGATTTTTCTTATTTGAAATGCAAGAACCAATATTAAAAGAAGGAGGGCAAGTATTATAAGCATTAAAATTACATGCAATAAACTCAACCGTTCCTCCTACACATTGAATCTGAAATGAACAATATCTTTATTCTTCACAATATAATCTTCTCCCTCGATTCGCAAAAGCCCCTTCGTTTTTGCTTCTTTAAAAGAAAAATCTACGCTTTCGAAATCTTTATATGAGATTACTTCTGCCGCAATAAAGCCCCGTTCAATATCACTGTGTATCTTTCCTGCGGCTTTCCTTGTATTTGTGCCTTTCTTAATTGTCCATGCCTTTACCTCGTCTTCTCCGACAGTATAAAAAGTTTCGTACCCCAACAAATCGTAAGAGGCATCAATAAACTCGGGTAAAATAGGTTTTTCAAGTCCGTATGAAGAGAGGAATTCTTCTTTTTCTCCTTCTGAAAGTTCCGAGAGCTCAAGTTCCAATTCAACAGGCACAACGATTGCGTCATATCTATCGCTTATTACATTCTTTACCATTTTCTTTAATTTTTCCTTGGCTTCAATATCTGCATCCGATATGTTTACAACATAGAGAATCGGTTTTAGTGTAAAAAACTCAAAAGAGCGTATATCGTTAATTTCTTCTTCGGATAAGTTAAGTTCGGAAAGCGGACGTTCGTTCTCCAACATGCCTTTGCACTTTTCAAGTATTGTGAGCTCTCTCTCCTTTTTTTGATCTCTTTTTTCTTTCTGCAATCTCTCGATACGCCTTTCAACAACATCGAGATCCATAAGGATAAGATCCGAGTCAAACGTTGCAATCGCATCTTCCAAATCGTTAGTTCCGGAAAAGGCATCGATTACTTCGACGAGTGCATCCACTTTTCGTATTGCAGAAAAAATTTCGTTTCTTCGTTTTTTGTTTTCGATGCCAGAGGGGATACCGGGGATATCCACAAATGTGATTTCAGCCGGAGTTGTTTTTTTAGGATTAAACGCTTCGGAAAGCTTATATAAATCTTTATCTATAACTTTGACACTTCCTATGTTCGGTTTGTCAAATGACGTTTGGATATTGTTACCTATAAGTGCTTTAAAAAGTGACGTTTTTCCGCTTGATGGCAATCCAACAATACCTATCCTCATCAGTTATCCTCCTTATGTGTGGTAGCGTAGCAGGGAATCGAACCCTGGTCTGGGGATTGAGAGCCCCCTGAACTAACCACTGTTCTACTACGCCACCTGGCTGGGAAGGATGGATTCGAACCATCATTAGAGGATCCAGAGTCCCCTGTCCTACCATTAGACGACTTCCCAATCGGCAAGCATATTATACAGAAACGAAAAAAAATTTCAACTACTCTTCTCCGGATTCCTCCTGTATTTCAACGCCCTGCCCCGTAAGAATATCTCTACCTCTGGATTTCAAATCTTCAACTTTATCCTTCGTAATAACACCTAACTCTTTTGTTTTTTCTTTAAGAATTTCGCGTGTCTCAACTCCGGAGCGAGGGGCGTACAGAACTCCAAGCACAAAGCCCGCAAGCGCTCCCCATAAAAATCCGCTTAAAAAAGCACCGGTTTTATTGTCGTCCATCTCTTTTACCTCCTTTGCTTCTGCTATATTTTTTATAAATTACAAAACCCTGTTGTAAAATAGCAAGCCATTTACCCACATTCATAAGTGTCGATAAAACCGAACTCTGCTTTTCCTTTTTCCCACTCACCGGTACACTGCTAATAGGAAGTGTAATACCCCTGAAAAGCAACACAATGGAAAGAATTGGCAATGCCGCATTCAAAAAAGATGTGGCTTTTTCAGTGTTGCTTAGAGTTTTTTTTAGATGGTCGGCCGCCTGCGTCGTATTCTTTGCAGTATTTTCAAGCTCGGCACCCAAAGTATCCACTCTCTTTTCAAGAGATTTCACGAGAGTTTGCGTTTCGCTTAACGTATTTTTCGTCTCTCTGCCAAGCTTTACAAATGCAATTACCAATACAACGGCAACAACTGCTATCTCGGTTGCAATTATCCAGAGCGCAAGCGCTACCATTTACACCTCCTTAATCATACCCCCGCGAGAGCCGTGACTTAGGAGATTTTGGAGTCCCTAAGGACAAGTGGGGACTTTGGCAAATCTCCGGGAAGCGCCGAAGCGCTTCAACTTTCGACATGCATCCATCCCCGCACAATTTGTGTTGGCCCAAATCCGCTAAGTTTACACGCACTCCGCAGGGTTCGATTATATTTTAGCATTTTATCGATAAATTTCAACAGCACTAATCAAAGTCCATTGGGGAAACTATTTTCCCTTTGTAAATAAGGGCTGTCCTTTTACGCACAACATAGGACAGGTTTACCGGAATCCCGGCATCAAGCATGAGATGTTTTACCTCGTCAATCTTTATGCTACCCTTCGGAGTAAAATAAACCGACAAAAGAAAAACCGCTTCTTTGCCATTCAGACTGAGCAATTTCAATTCTTTAAGAAAAGGCCTTATATCCTTTTTCTTAACGGCATTTTTCTTTTTCCTCTCCACGATAATCTCTTCTTTTTTTATAATACCGTTCAAAAGATTTTCTATTTCATCTTCGCTTATATCCGAATAAATTTCACCGTGTACAAAATGAGTTAAAATTGCATTGAGAGATGTAAGGGCGGGTGCGTTGTAAGAAATGCTCTTTATACGCGTAATGACAAGTATGCCTTTGAACGATTCGACTAATTTTTCAAAAATGAGCTCTTCGGGTAGTGCTTCGGAAAGGTAAAAATCGAAGTATTCGTCTTCGCCGATAATACCGACTGACAGAGGAAAACCCATTTCGAGTTTTACCCTTTGGTTGAACCCTTCGGTAAATTTAAGGGGCAAGAGCGTCCTGCGTAAACCTCTTGCAACCGCCCGTGTCAAATCGATATGTCCTATATAACAAACCTCTTCCGGCCGAATAAAATTTACTCTTATTCTCATACCCAATGATAACAGATTTATTCTTTTTTGCTAAACAGCGGAGAAATTGTTTTCGAAACAGTCAGTCCGTTTCTGTCCACACCGACAAGTTCTATTCTGTATTCTCCCTTTAAATTAGTAGGCAAATTAAACAAAAGCGTATTAGAAGAAGGCGAAAACGCGTTTATATAATCTACTTTTCCGTTACTTACCACATCAACGATAATTTTGCTCAAAAGTTTTCGGTTATGCAGAACGGCAATACGAATGGAAATTTTACCGCTTTTGCTCGTATTCACACTGTTTACACGGATAAGCGGCGCTTCTGCAAAATAGGAATCTCTGACCTCTTTTATGCAAGGGTTTACTTCAAGGGCAAACTTAAGGTATTCGATGCGCTCCGATTCGTTTTGGGAAAGAATGGAAAGCCCCAGATATGCAAATCCGTTTTCAGGATAGTTTGCTATTGCCTTTTCAAAATACGATTTTTGTTTTTTCGCAAAACCGAGCGCAGTATACGCTCTGCTGTTCTTTTCTGTAGCGTTTGTGTAATGCAGAGCTTTATAAGCATCGCTTCCGGCCGAAAAATTCAAAGCCTCGCTTGCAAGTTTAACAGCTTCGCTTTTTTCGCCGAGTATGTAAGAAAGTGCAAGCGCCTGATCCGCACAAATAGGTTTCCACAGAGGATTCAAAGAAAAACTCTTTCTAAAAAGTGCTACCGCTTGCGAATTTTTCATTAGCAAATCGATGTTTCCTTCGTAAAGAGGATATATAAAAGAAAGTTTGTTGCATTCTGATGCTTTTTGGTATTCCTCGGCCGCACTCTTTAGGTCTTCTTCGCAATTCGACTGTTTTTGATAAGCAATTTGCTCAACGCAGTAGGCGGCATGAGAATGGTAGGTTGCGTTTGAGGAATTTATTTTCTCGGCAACCCTAAAATTACCCAATGCCTTGCTAAATTCGTTTTTCTGCATAAGATACACTCCGCTGTTTGCAAAAGCGGAAGCTGCAAAATTCGGCACAACGGAAATAACAAGCAAAGAAATTATGACGATTCCCAAAGCATACTTAACATGAACGGAAAACCGTTTTGCATCTGTGTCCTCGAAACTTATCATTGCAATACCTATAAAAATCAGAGAAACGATTATGGGATATGCAAAATCAAGATCCAAACAAGTATGCAAGAACAGAGAAAGCACAGCGATATAAGGTATGGAATTCTTTTTAAATCCTTTCAAAAAGCCTCTGCCGAAAAAAAAGAAAAATGCCGAAAAACCTAAAACACCAGTTTCTGCAAGCAAACGGAAAGGCATCGAATGCGGCTCACGTGCAAAAAACAAACCGTTTCTGTATTTAAGCATCGCATCTTTAAACGTGTCAAGCCCTGTTCCGAAAAACGGATGGTGCAAAAATATATTCCACGCATCTTTTGCGAGTTGAATTCTGTCGGCGAGGGACTTGTTTTGTTCGCCCACAAAAAATTTTACAAGCACCTCTGCCCTGCTTGCATTGGAGACAATTGCGGGAGTAAATATTTTCTTGTTTATAAACACAAAAAGAACCGCAATTAAAAACGTAATAATCAGATCTCTCGAGAGAGAAATATAGTTTCTAAAATCCGTAAAAGCATACAGCAAAATAATGCTAATTACAAATATGATAAACGCACCCCTTGAGCCGGAAAGATACAGTACGAACAATAAAAACGAGGATATAAAGTAATAAATCCACTTTCTTTTGCCTTTAACTTTATTTAAAAAATCCAATGAAAAGAAAAACGGCATGAGAAGAAAACCTGCAAAGCTATTAGGATATCGAAAGAAGGAACAGATCCTCGTTCCGGAAAGAAAAGAGTTCGAAGAAAAGTAAACAGAAAGATTAAGATGCGGCAAAGTCGCAACAAGCACGTATGCGAGAAAACCTACAAATGCAACAAATAAACCGATAAAAACAATGCCTGCTTGCACAATCGGGAGAGCTCTTTCATCAAAAACATTTACCGCAATAATATAAAATATTATCGCACTCAGTAAAATATAAGTATCAAGGAGGGATACGTATTTGTAAAAAGAAAATGCTATTGAAACAGGCAAAAACAGAACAAGAATTATAACAGAGTAATCAAATTTTAAAGAATCTCTAACTGAAAACAAAAACAGGATAAATGCGGTAAACGAAATCATAATAAATACATACATCTGCATTTCTTTGAATGCACTGTTAAAGACAATAGCAAAAAGAACATCCAAAAGCATCAAAGCAATCAAAAGTTTTTTCACGCTCGAATTATACCAACTAAATTGCATTTTAACAAAAAGTAGTATTATATATTGGAAAGGAGAGTGAAAAATGGATATAAAAGAATTTTTAAAGAAAACCAATGAAGATTTAAAAGTAATGGAAAAAAGAGTTACAACCGCTTACTGGAACCTTGCTACAACAGGTAAAAAGGAATTCGGAGAAGAGGTTGAAAAGGCTCAGGTTGAAATCAGGCTCTACCTGTCGGATAAGGAACGCTTTGAAATCGTTAAGAACTCAAAGGATAGAAATGATCTTACGGAAATAGAAAAAAGAGAGCTGAAACTTCTCTATGACAACATGGTTCCCAATCAACTTCCCAAAGAACGCATCGAAGAAACCGTTAAGAAAGAAGTGGAAATGGAATCGATCTTTGCAAACTTCAGGGCAAAAATCGACGGCAAAGAAGTCTCGAACAACGAAATCGACGAAATATTGAAAAACAGCAACGATACGGAACTGAGAAAAAAAGCATGGATTGCAGGGAAAGAAATCGGAAAAGAAATCGCACCGCGCCTCATAGAGCTCGTAAAAATAAGGAACGAGAATGCAAAACTGTTGGGTTTTAGCAACTACTACGATATGATGATGGAGCTTCAGGAACTTTCCACAGAGCAAATTCACGAAATGTTCCACAGTTTTAAAGAACAAACGGACGAACTTTTTGTTGAGATTAAGAATAAAATCGATACGACTCTTTCAAAACGTTTCGGTATCGGAAAAAAAGAAATAATGCCATGGCATTATGCGGATCTGTGGTTTCAGGAAGTGCCGGAAATAGACAATTTTGACTACGATGCACTACTGAAAAACAAAGATCTCGTTGAACTTACAATCAAAACGTATGATTCAATCGGAATCGATATAAGAGATATTGTGGAACGATCCGATCTGTTCGAAAGAAAAGGGAAAAACCAGCATGCGTTTACAATAACGATAGATAAAGAAAACAAAGATGTGAGAGTGCTTGCGAATATCCGTCCCAATGTGAGATGGGCCGAAACAATGTTGCATGAATACGGACATGCATCGTATGACAAATACATAGATAGAAACCTGCCTATTATCCTTCAGGAGCCGGCACACATATTCACAACGGAAGCGGTCGCAATGTTCTTTGGAAGAAGGGCAAGAGATGCGGAATGGTATAAAAAAATCGTAGAAGTTGATGAAAAAACATACGAAGAAATTGCTCCGAGATTGAAAGATCTGCTTAAAACACAACTTGCAATCACAGCGCGCTGGGTTATGGCATTCGTATTCTTTGAAAAAGAGCTCTACAGCGCACCTGACGGTGATTTAAATAACCTCTGGTATGATACCGTGCACGAACTTCAGTACATTAATATTCCACAAGAGAGAAGAGCGTACCCGGATTGGGCTGCAAAAATTCATTTCGGAACGGCGCCCGTTTATTACCATAACTATCTATTGGGAGAAATGATGGCATCACAGATGCGCGATTACATACTGAACAATATCTCAAACGACATATTGAACAAAAATGTCGGAGAATTCTTTATAGAAAAGATATTTAAGAACGGTGCGCTTTACAGGTGGGACGAGCTGTTAAAAAGAGCTACAGGGGAAACACTGAACCCCACGCATATGGCAAATCAATTGAAAGAATAAAATAAAAAGCCCTCCTTAACGGAGGGCTTTAAAAATTTACCGCTTATTGTTTAATCGCCAAATCCTGCAAGTTCTCCTTTGATCGTAATTCTTCCTTCGACTTTCGGTGAAATGGGTGTATGCGCTTTGATATATTTGTACAGTGCGTCCGTAAGGTAAATATAAGTGAAGTTCTTTGCGGAATCCGGAAGGTTACCTAAAGTTACATAACCGTCTCCGCCGTGTGCAATGTAATCATTCACTGCAACAGTGTAAACTTTGTTCGGATCAAGCGGCTCACCGTTAATCGTAACGGACACAACCCTTTCTCCTGGTACGACTATCTTTGAATTTGTAGGATCAAGTTGCTGAGGTGTTTTGTCAACATCAATCACCTCTTTTATTCCGGAAACCTGGAGGAATGCACCCGTATCAATTGTTTTCGGATCTCTCGGGTCATTCTTAGAGCGGAGCGCTGCGGCACCTCTCTCAAGAATTTCCTTAAACTGCTTACCGGTAAGTTTAACAATTACAATTGAATTTCCGAACGGATGCATCTGTGTAAGTGTTGCCGTGGTAATTTCACCTTTCGGATAAATCTTGTCTCCCCTGATTCCGCCGCCGTTAGTTACTGCAATGGTGGTACCGACTGCATAGTTCATCGCATCGGTAAACAAATTACCGATTGCCGCTTCTTTTGTCCTTACCGTTTCTTTTCTTGCATCAAGATCTACAAGAGTTTCACCGACTTTTTCCGGAGGTGGCATTTTGGATTCAAAGTAATCAACAAGTTTCTGAGTGAACGGATCGGACGGAACGCTGCTATCGAGAAGGTGCAATTTCCAGTTGTAGTGGTCTATTGTTTTTTTACTTCCGCTAAAGATACTTCTAATAAAAGAGGTATTTTCATGACCGGTCGTAGGAATATCTTTACCAATATAAAGAGTGAGTTCCCCGAGATATGCAGCTTTTGCCCCGTCTTGGACTATAATCGTTTTATCGCCGTTAGGAGTCTTAACTACAATCGGTTTTTTAATCAATGTATGAGAATGCCCTCCGACAATTACATCTATACCATTCACTTTTGAAGCAAGGCTTTTATCAGCATCCACACCTATATGTGTAAGTGCAATAATAATATCACATCCTTCGCTTTTTAATTTCTTAACTTCGGCATTTGCCACTGATACGAGGTCAGGATTTACCTTTATGTTTTTTCCTATATTGGAAAGTATATTCACGTTAGGAGTAATAAGTCCGAAGATACCGATTTTCACATCATCTACAACCTTTATCACATCAGGTTTAATTTTGCCGGCAAGTGCAGGCTCCTTGGAAACATCCAAATTGGCACAGATCATTGGCACGGTCGCATAATCAAGTGCCTTTCCCAAAACTTCTGGGCCCTGGTCAAATTCATGGTTTCCGGGCTCCCATACATCAGCAATTTGATCCCACATAAACGTTGTAGGAACTCCTCCGAATGCCCTAAACACAGGCCCTAAAAAATCATCACCGGATGTAAGAAATAAAGTATTGTCAGTGCCGTTTTTAAGTTTAATCGACTTTACAAGTCCAACAACTCTTGCTGATCCGCCTACCATAATTTTCTTCTTTACACCATTAATGTATACTTTTGTTTTAAACGGGATAATTTGACTCTGGAAATCAGAAGTAGTAAGAATAGTAATTTTTTTTACTCTCGGACTAAATCCGTTTAGTGCTACAACAGAAAATACAAGAGCAACTGCCAATACCACTGCCAAGACTCTTCTTACGGAATTTTTCTTCATATCAATAACCTCCTTTCTTTTATGTGTAAATTATTTTATCACTTTTTAGCTCTTTTTTCAAATCATTTTAACATACCGGAAAATTTTCATCCGAAGTATTGGAAATTTGCTTAAAAGATATACAATATGTCGGTTTTAAATAACATAGAATTTATGGAGGCATAAATGAAAAGTTTATTCGAAGATGCTTTAAAAAGAGTTGACGAAGCAGCAAAAAAGCTGAACCTTGACGAAAATATCTACAAAATTCTCAGAAAACCCAAAAAGCAGGTGATAGTTTCCATTCCCGTTGAAATGGATGACGGCACGATACAAGTATTCGACGGTTACAGGGTTCACTACAACGTAGCAATGGGACCCGCGAAAGGTGGGATCCGCTATCATCCGAACGTAACGCTTGACGAAGTGAAAACGCTTGCAATGTGGATGACATGGAAATGCGCAGTGGTAAATATCCCGTTCGGCGGAGGAAAAGGCGGAGTGGCCGTGGATCCTCACAAGCTTTCCAAAAAAGAGCTTGAGCGCCTCACGAGGCGTTATACCGCAGAAATTATTGATTTGATAGGCCCGGAAGTGGACGTTCCGGCACCTGACGTAAACACAAATCCGCAAGTTATGGCATGGATTGTGGACACCTACAGCATGCACATGAGAAAAACGGTCACAAGTGTTGTCACAGGAAAGCCCGTTTTCCTCGGCGGCTCAAGGGGAAGAAAAGAAGCAACCGGTAGAGGTATTATGTTTATTGCAAGGGAAGCGGGCAGTGTCTACGGAGTGCCCTTAAAGAATGCAACGGTTGCAATTCAGGGCTTCGGTAATGTCGGTTCCACAGCCGCCAAACTCATTGCTGCACAAGGCGCAAAAGTTGTGGCACTGAGCGATGTGAACGGCGGAATATATAACGAAAACGGAATAGACGTAAACGCAGCATTGAGAAAAGTACAGGAAAGCGGCACAATAGTAAACTTACCCGGGACAAAACCAATTACAAACAAACAGCTACTCGAACTCAACGTTGACTTTCTGATCCCTGCGGCACTTGAAAACCAGATCACAAAAGAAAATGCGGAAAACATAAAGGCAAAGATCATAGTGGAAGGTGCAAACGGCCCGACAACAACCGAAGCGGACGAGATACTGAACAAAAAAGGTATCAAAGTTATTCCGGATATCCTTTCAAATGCTGGCGGAGTAACGGTTTCATATTTCGAATGGGTGCAGGATAGGG
>Ga0256833_1002706_pt1 | contig 12319 bp, 9 predicted proteins | sample 356284metaG_FD_190535 | JGI IMG/M metagenome (GOLD analysis project Ga0256833, IMG submission 190535) | Hydrothermal vent microbial communities from Mid Atlantic Ridge, Atlantic Ocean - 356-284 | ecosystem: Environmental > Aquatic > Marine > Hydrothermal vents | place: Atlantic Ocean: Mid...
TTTTAGGTTTTTTCCCGGATGCGATATAAGCGCGCAGACTTTCTAATAAAGTGACTACGCCGCTGCCATCATCACTGGCTCCATAAGACGAATGCGGAGTGGAATCGTAATGGGATAATAACAACAAGGCTTTTCCCTTTCCGGTTCCTGGAATACGTGCAATAATATTATAGGTATAGGTGCCACCTTTCCATTTGTCGTTAATGGCTTCTTGTTTTTGAATTTGTACTTGTAATCCTAATTTTTCCAATTGTGCTACGATGTATTCACGAACTTTGGTGTGTGCTGCTGTTCCTACATAATGAGGTTTTTTGGCAATTACAGCTAATTGTTGTAAAGCGCGGTCTGTAGAAAAAGTGCCAGGAGCTGCATCTAAATCTTTGGTGTATCGCGGCATTTGGCTATAAAAAGCATAGAATACAGTAATTACCAGTAAAATAAAGGATAATGGGCGTGTGTAATTTTTTTTAGCCATAATAGGATTGTTTTGTACGAGGCTTTTTTATCAATACTAATCAAGATTCTTTTTAATTAGTAAATAGTAATCATTTTCCAATTCCAAATAGCCTTGATCATATACGTAATAATATATTTTTCCGGCTTTGGTTGTATAAGTAGATGTAAAAAAGTTAAAATCAAAATTCCGATCGTAGAGTCGTAATCTGGTTACTTTGGTTTTACCTGTTTTATTGAGTTCGGTTAAGACTTTATAGTTTTTTCGAAGGCGATTATTGGTATTTCTAATCAAATTTTTGGTATCTACATCCAATTTGTTGTTGTAGGTATTTCTACAATAATCACTACAAAACTTTTGATCACTTCTTCCGTGTAAAGTTGCGCCACATTCTAAGCATTTTCTAGCTGACATAACTACTATTGTAATAGGTTATCCACAAATATACGGAATTAATTGATAAGAAAGAAATAATAAAACCTTTATAAAAGAAAATCGTCCGCAACCATAAATGATTAAACGGACGACTTCTTATTTACCCCCTTAGGATAAGCAAGAACTTATCCTTCTTCATAGACAGGACAAATATAGAACAATTTTTTAATAACTTCCAAATATTTGAGTATGTTTTTTACTAAAAAAAGTAAAATATTTTATAATGAATTGATTATTAAATATTTATTAAAAAATTATTTTAGAGTTGTTTTTAGGTGCAGTTCTTCCAATTGTGTTTTATCTATTACAGAGGGGGCATCGATCATCACATCTCGTCCGGAATTGTTCTTAGGAAATGCAATAAAATCCCGAATGGTTTCCTGTCCTCCTAAAATAGCAACCAATCTATCCAATCCAAAAGCCAAACCACCATGTGGGGGTGCGCCGTATTCAAAAGCGTTCATCAAAAATCCAAATTGGGCTTGTGCTTCTTCTTTGGTAAAGCCTAATAAATCAAACATTTTAGATTGGGTTTCTCTATCGTGAATCCGGATAGAACCTCCTCCTATCTCATTGCCGTTTAATACCATATCATACGCATTGGCTCTTACTTTACCGGGATCGGTATCCAATAAGTGCATATCCTCTGGCTTGGGTGATGTAAAAGGATGGTGCATCGCATGATAGCGGTTGGTTTCCTCATCCCATTCCAATAACGGAAAATCAACCACCCACAACGGGGCAAATTCATCAGGCTTTCTCAGTCCCAATTCTTCGGCCAAATGCATTCGTAAAACACTGAGTTGTGTTCTTGTTTTATCAGCATCTCCCGCCATTATTAATAAGAGATCTCCTTTATTGGCTTGTAATCTTTTTGCCCATAAGGCTAAATCATCTGCTGAAAAGAATTTGTCAACTGAGGATTTGAACGTACCGTCTTCATTGTATTTTGCCCATATCAATCCTTGGGCACCCACTTGTGGGCGTTTGACAAAATCTATCAGTTTATCAGTTTGTTTTCTGGAGTAACCGGCACAACCGGGCGCTGCAATTCCTACTACTAATTCCGCATTGTCAAAAACGCCGAAACCTTTGTTTTGCGCCAAATCATTTAACTCGCCAAATTTCATATCAAATCGAATATCCGGTTTGTCATTTCCATACGTTTTCATCGCTTCTTCATACGTCATTCTGGGGAATTTATCGACCTGAACACCATTGATTTCTAGGAGCAAATGCTTGGTTAAACCTTCAAATGTATTGAGAATATCTTCTTGTTCTACAAAAGCCATTTCACAGTCTATTTGTGTAAATTCCGGTTGGCGGTCTGCCCGTAAATCTTCATCACGAAAACATTTGACCAATTGAAAATATTTATCCATACCGGCAACCATCAATAATTGTTTAAAGGTTTGTGGTGATTGTGGAAGGGCATAAAATTGTCCTTGGTTCATACGGGAAGGCACCACAAAATCACGTGCACCTTCTGGGGTGGATTTAATTAAATAAGGAGTTTCCACATCAATAAAACCCTGATCAGAAAGGTATTTTCGCACCTCCATAGACACTTTATGGCGAAAAATCAAGTTTTCACGAACCGGTTTTCTACGAATGTCCAAATAACGGTACTGCATGCGTAATTCATCCCCTCCATCGGTATGGTCTTCAATGGTAAAAGGCGGTGTTTTGGCTTTGTTCAATACTTTTAGATCATGGACTAATACCTCGATTTCTCCGGTTGGTAAATGGGCATTTTTGGATTCACGTTCAATAACTTTTCCGGTTATTTGAATAACATATTCACGACCCAGCTGACGTGCCTGTTCCATCAACTCTGCCGGAGTACGATCGGCATCTAAAACCAATTGCGTAATCCCGTAACGATCCCGTAAATCGATCCAAATCATAAAACCTTTGTCTCTGATTTTTTGTACCCATCCGGATAAAGTTATTTCTTGATTTTGATGGGATAAATTTAATTCCCCGTTGGTGTGACTTCTATACATAATAGTAATAATTAAAGCGGCAAATTTAGGGAAAACAGCACTAGTATGCGTCCTGTTGGATAAAAAAATATGCTTTAGTCTAAAGGAAAGGATTATAAGGTCTGAAATAATTAGCGTATTTTTGTCCAAATACGTACTATTTTGAATACACAACTATATATTGTCCCGACCGCGATTGGAAATCTGAAGGATATGACCTTTAGAGCCATTGAAACACTGGAACAGGTCGATTTGATATTGGCTGAAGATACGCGTACTTCCGGCAAATTATTAAAGCATTATGGGATTACTACACCTATGCAGTCTTACCATATGCACAACGAACATAAAATAGTAGATACCATTGTAAAAAAATTACAATCCGGTGTGCAAATGGCGTTAATATCCGATGCCGGTACGCCGGCTATTTCCGATCCCGGGTTTTTGTTGGTAAGGGAATGTCTTAAAAATAATATTAGTGTGGAGACGCTACCGGGTGCTACGGCTTTTGTCCCGGCACTGGTCAATAGCGGTTTGCCCAATGATAAATTTGTTTTTGAAGGTTTTTTACCGGTAAAAAAAGGAAGACAAACCCGTTTACAAGTATTGTCGCAAGAAACACGCACCATGATTTTTTATGAATCACCCCATAAATTACTCAAGACCTTACAACACTTTGTTGAATATTTTGGAGAAGATCGTTTGGTAAGTGTTTCCAGAGAATTGACAAAACTGTACGAAGAAACGGTAAGAGGAACTTTAAAAGAAGTTATCTATTACTTTGAAAATAAAACTATTAAAGGAGAATTTGTGATTATAGTTTCCGGAAATAAACGCTAGCGTTTATTTAACTAAGATGATACTTTATTTCGTTCTATTTATTTTTGTTCTTTATCCAAAAAAACAGGTTTTTTTTCAGTCAAAGGTTTAGCAATAGCTTTGGGCATAAACTTCTTATGAGAGCTAGCAATTCTCAAGCTATCTTTTTTCTTTTGGGCGATTAAGGTGGTGTCTAACATTTTTTGTAAACGTTTTTCAACTTTTTCATAAATCCCTTCATACTCTTCCATTTTAGACATATAATAGAGGTTGCTATGTTGAAATTGCGTACTGTCCACTCCATATTTTTTATAAACCAATGCCATATAGGGTTTATTTTTTTCTAATTTTTTGTTTTTTATTTCTGAAGCGGCATTGGCTAAATACATATCGGTCAATAAATTGACCATTGTTTTTTTGGCAATCAAATCATCCGGTTTTTTATAAATAGTATTGCTGGTACAAGCTCCGGATAATACTATAATGATTATAAAAAATAAAACTCTATACATCTCTATTAAATTCTAAACTTTGTCCTCTTACCGTATCATTGAATTGACCGTTGTGATAGACGAGTTGTCCATTGACAAAGGTATGACTTATTCTGGAAGTAAAGGTGCTTCCTTCCATAGGAGACCAACCGCATTTATACAAGATGTTATCCTTGGTAACTGTCCAAGGTTTGGATAAATCTACTAAAACCAAATCGGCATAATAACCCTCTCTAATAAACCCACGTTTGTCTATTTGAAATAATACGGCGGGATTATGGGCTGTTTTTTCTACTATTTTCTCTAATGAAATCTTCCCTTTTTTGTAGAATTCTAAAAGTGCAGGAAGGGCGTGTTGTACCATAGGAGCTCCACTAGGTGATTTCGTATATACTTGTCGTTTTTCTTCCAAGGTGTGGGGTGCATGATCGGTGGCAATTACATCAATTCGATCATCTAATAAGGCTTCCCATAAAGCTTCTTGATGTTTTTTAGATTTGATGGCCGGGTTCCATTTGATCAAAGATCCCTTATCTGCATAATGGCTATCGTTAAACCATAAATGATGCACACATACCTCAGCAGTAATTTTCTTTTCGGCTAGGGGAATATTATTGTCGAATAATTCCATTTCTTGAGCTGTAGACAGATGAAAAACGTGCAGGCGTGCACCGGTTTTTTGCGCCAATGCAATGGCTTTGGAAGAGGAGATATAACAAGCCTTGGAATTGCGAATTTGAGGATGCAATGCCACCGGAATATCTTCTCCAAAGGCATCTAGATATTTAGCTAAATTGGTTTGTATGGTTTGTTCATCTTCGCAATGAACAGCGATTAATAAGTTGGTGGCTGAAAAAATTTTTTCCAAAACCTGTTCATCATCGACTAACATATTACCTGTTGAACTACCTAAAAAAAGTTTGATTCCGGCTACTTTTTTGGGGTCTGTTTTCAAAAGTTCTTCTAAATTGTCCTGTGTTCCACCAATCATAAAGGAATAATTGGCATAGGATGTTTTTCGGGCAATTTTAAATTTTTTTTCTAAAGCCTCTTGAGTGGTTGTTTGGGGCTGTGTGTTGGGCATTTCTATAAAGGATGTAATGCCGCCGGCTACCGCAGCTCGACTCTCTGTTTCGATGGTGCCTTTGTGTGTTAATCCGGGTTCTCTAAAATGGACTTGATCGTCAATCATTCCGGGAAATAAATATTTTCCTTCTGCATATAACACATTGACGTAAGGTGTTTTAGGACTTAAGTTTTTATTAATTTCTTTAATGAATTGATCTTCGATAAGCACATCTCCTTCAAAGAGATGCCCTTCATTGATGATTTTGGCATTTTTAATGAGCAATTTTGACATGTTATTTTTCTTTTTTAGGCAATCCGTCCAGCGTCATTTTGAGAACACCAAAAATAGCTTCACTGATGATGGAGCTATTCATTTTTGAATTCCCTCGTATTCTGTCGGTAAAGATAATAGAAACTTCACGAATAGAAAAACCATGTTTCCAAGCTTTGTACTTCATTTCTATTTGAAATGCATATCCAATAAATTTAATTTGATCTAAATCAATGGTTTCTAATACTTTTCGTTTATAACAAACGAATCCTGCCGTAGTATCTTTTACCGGAATTCTAGTGATTAAGCGTACATATTTTGAGGCAAAATAAGACAATAAAATTCTTTTGATATCCCAATGCACGACATTAATCCCTTCTATATACCGTGAACCCACCGCCAGGTCGGCATTTTCTACAGCACAAGCATTGTATAGACGTGGCAAATCATTGGGGTTGTGTGAAAAATCGGCATCCATTTCAATGATGTAGTCATAACCGGCTTGTAATGCCCATTTAAACCCGTGTATATAGGCAACTCCCAATCCTTGTTTTTCTGTGCGATTCTCGAGAAATAACCGGTTGGGAAATTCTTTTTGTAATTCTTGGACAATTGCAGCGGTTCCATCGGGTGAACTGTCATCTACCACTACGATAGAAAAGTCCTTTTTTAAGGAAAAGACAGCTCGAATGATAAGTTCAATATTCTCCTTTTCATTATAGGTTGGAATGATGACCACAGCGTCGGTCAAAGGTTTGTTAGTGTTGGAATTCATAAAGATTTTTAAATGTTTCTTTTCCGAGTACAAACCTACTTAAAAACCGCTTGGCATTTTGTAAAATTTTCATAAAAAAAAACGAAAATATATTATAGCCCTTTAGAGTACAAGCTTCGTAAATGGCGTCGCATAACTTTTCCTGAAGCGGTTCGCGGTAATTTTTCAATCGAAATAGCATCGGACACTTTGAATAATGGATTAATCTGATTTTTAACTAATTGTTTAATCTGTATTAAAGCATCACTTTTAGATATTCCCTTATGAGTTACATAATAAATAATGAGTTTATCAGGACCTCCACTTTGTGGTGGTATGGCAATAGCAGCCGATTCTTTCACAAAGTTTAACCGGTTGATAACCGCTTCTATTTGTAATGAGCTTACCTTGATTCCTCCTAAATTCATCGCATCATCCACTCTGCCTTGTGCCTTGTAATAGCCATTGGGTAGTTGTTGCATTTGGTCACCGTGTCTTCGCAGTACTTTTCCATTGTATAAAGGGATGTTTTTGTAATATACTTCGTGATGATCCCGATTTAATAAATGATTGGATAAGCCCAGAATGGGTGGTATTAAAAAGACTTCCCCTTTCGCTGCCTTCTGATAATTTTCATCCAATAACACAAAAGCGCCTCCTAGTGCTTGTGTAGAAAAAGTAGCGGGGATATTCTCTTGAACCAAAGTTCCGGTAACATAGCCGCCTCCAATTTCAGTGCCTCCACAATATTCTATAATGGGTTTATGATTGGCTAAAGCCATTAAGTAGCTGTATTCTTCGGGATTGGAGGCTTCACCGGTGGAACTAAAGCATCGAATCGCTTGCCAATTAAGACCTTCCATACATTGGGTGTTTTTCCAATGCTTGACAATGCTGGGGACCAACCCCAACATAGTGACTTGACTGTCTTGTATAAATTTTCCAAACGCCTGATTCAATGGCGCACCGTAATATAATGCAATAGTGGCTTTGTTTATCAAAGTGGCAAAGACCAACCAAGGACCCATCATCCAACCTAAATTTGTAGGCCAAGCCACTACATCATTTTTATGTATATCTTGATGATAATAGCCGTCAGAGGCACTTTTAATAGGGGTGATATGTGTCCAAGGGATGGCTTTAGGAGCTCCGGTCGTTCCGGAGGAAAATAAGATGGTCATCGTATCTTCCGGATTGCACACAACACTTTCAAAACGGGTATCATCGCACAAAAAATCATTCCAATACCGGTCTTGTTTGCGTATAGTAATGGATGCATCGGATGTTTTTATGGAAATAATTTTGGAAGCATTGGCTTCCAGTACTTTTTTATAAAGGGGTAGTTGTTTTCCAGATCGTAGCAGCACGTCTTGTGTAAAAACCAGTTTTGGTTTGGTAATGTCTAAGCGTACTGCTATTTCTTGGGCGGTAAAACTATCTGCAATGGTGGCAACTTGAATACCGGCTTTAATTCCTGCCAGATAAATAGCTACGGCTTCTACGGTCATTGGCATATCTATGGCAATGGTATCTCCTTGCGCTAAACCTTCTTTTTGCAATGAATTGGCAATACGGTTTACTAAATTTTCTAAGTCTTTTTGACTTATTTTTTTGAGGGGTTCTCCTTCTTCTTGATAAACAATGGCGGTGGTATTAGGATTGTTTTGAAAACAGGCATCTACAATATTCATTTGAGCACCTTTAAGCCATTGGGCTTGGGTTACTCCATTGGATACATCCAACCAATATTTAGGTTTTTTAAAAAAAGGAATCTCCAGTTTTTCAATTGTTTTTTTCCAAAAGTCTTCCTTTTGATTGACTGACCATTCCCACAAAGCTTGATAATCGTCAAAATCCAATTCTTGCATAGTTTGATAGATATGGGTCTTTTCTATATCGGCTTGTGTTGGTTTCCAGGTTTGCATAATAAAAGCGCTATTTCTAATACAGATTAAAATTCAATAGGTTCATCCTCTTTGTTGTCTTCAGAGTCCGGTTTTGTATCACCTTCTTCTGTCTCTTTGTCACAGTCCAATTGAATACTAATATTGGCGGGTCGTTCAAAATCTTTATCACTGATATGCAGTGTTTTGTCTGCATAACACTTTTTCATATACAAAGCCCAGATAGGTAATGCCATAGAGGCTCCTTGTCCTTTATCGATATACTTAAAATGTGTGGCTCTATCTTCGCCACCTACCCAAGCTCCACTGACCAAGTTAGGTACAATTCCCATAAACCAACCATCGGATTGATTTTGAGTGGTTCCGGTTTTACCGGCAATGGGGTTTTTAAATAAATAAGGAAAACCGGTAACTACTTTGTCCGGATTTTTGGTCCATCCGCTTTTGAGTCGTGCACCGGATCCGTGTTCGGTAACTCCTTTCATCAAATCTAGCATTACATAGGCAGATTCTTCGCTGAGAACTTCATTGGTTTTAGGTACAAATTCTTCTAATACAGTGCCGTTTTTATCTTCAATACGCAATAACATGTTTTGAGCTACCCGTTGTCCTTTATTGGCAAAATTGGTATAGGCTCCTACCATTTCATAAAGACTTAAATCTAAGGAACCCAATGCAATAGATGGATTTGCTTGAATTTCTGATTCAATACCTGCCCGTTTGGCTAAATTGGCGACTGTTTGAGGTCCTACCGCATCTATCAAGCGTGCTGTAATGACGTTGATAGAGTTGGCTAAAGCATTTTTTAAGGTGCGTTCTCCTCCGTAAGAATTTCCGGCATTTTTTGGTGTCCAATCTTTATCCATTCCATATTTTTCTTTTGGAATAGTATATAAAGTGTTGGGAAATTTATCGCAGGGAGATAGTTTTAACTGGTTGATTGCCGTAGCATATACAAAAGGCTTAAAAGTAGAACCGACTTGTCTTTTTTGTTGTTTTACCGCATCAAATTGGAAATGTTTGTAATCTACACCACCTACCCATGCTTTGATTTGTCCGGTTTGTGGTTCAATAGATAGAAAGCCGGCTCGTAAAAAACCTTTGTAGTATCGTATGGAATCCCGAGGAGTCATTATCGTATCGATATTTCCTTTCCAAGAAAATACTTTCATCGGTACTTTTTTGTCAAAAGAGGCGATGATTTCTTTTTCGGTTTTTCCGGCTTTTTTCATTTTACGCCATCGTTCGGAACGACGCATAGCCGAACGGATGATTTTTTTAATTTCTTTGAGAGTTTCTCTATGATTGAGCTTGGTGAAATAAAAGGGTGCGTTTTTATTTTTACGTTGTTCTTTGTCAAAGGCCCTTTGGAGATTACTCATATGTTCTTTTACAGCTTCTTCTGCATATTGTTGCATACGGGAATCCAGCGTTACATATATTTTAAGTCCGTCGCGGTGTAAATCGTATAGAGAACCATCTGGTTTGGGATTTTTAGCAATCCATTTTTTCATATAATCACGAAGATATTCTCTAAAGTAAGTTGCCAATCCGTCACTGTGACTTTCCCGGTGTACGTCCAATCCTAAATCTCTTTTTTGAAGGGAATCTTTCCATTTTTCGGTTATAAATTTACTACGGGTCAGTTGTTTTAACACGACATTACGACGCTGTGTAACCAGTTTTTTTCTGCTTTTTCGCAAAGGATTGAAATAGGAAGAATTTTTTAACATTCCTACTAACATAGCCGATTCTTCAATTTTTAAATCTTTGGGCTCTTTTCCAAAATAAATACGGGAAGCAGAACGAATACCAACTGCTTGATTTAGAAAATCGTATTTATTGAGATACATTGTTAAGATTTCGTTTTTGGAATAATTACGCTCCAATCGAACGGCAATGATGATCTCTTTAATTTTTTGAAGAATTCGTTTAAAAATATTGCCGTGGGCAGCTCGTTTGGTAAACAGCATTTTTGCCAATTGTTGCGTGATGGTACTGGCGCCACCATTGCTTCCTAACTTGATAACAGCACGGGTAGTTCCTCTAAAGTCAATACCGGAATGCTCATAAAAACGTTCGTCTTCAGTGGCGACAAGGGCTTGGATTAAGTTTTGCGGTAAATCTTTATAACGAACAGGGGTTCTGTTTTCAAAGGCGTATTTTCCAAGTGTTTTACCGTCTATTGAAATAACCTCACTAGCCAGGTTGTTTTCAGGATTTTCTAATTCTTCGAAAGTAGGAAGTTTTCCAAAAACGCCGGAACCGGCTAAAAGAAAGAGCAGGGCTATAGAGAGGATTCCGAAGGCTACTACTGCCCAAAACCATCGGATATATTTCTTAAATGCAGGATTGATATTTGTTTTTTGTGCCATGCTATATAGGTTCTTACTTTTTTATTAGTAACTGTTTTACCGTTTATTTATTTTGCTTTTTCTAAACTAATTCCCACATCCGAAACACCCGGCAAAGGATCTATCGGATTGATTTTATTTCGTTCTCGCATCGCTTGTTGGATAGAAAAAAGATAGGTTCCGGGTGTTTTAAACCGGACATTTTCTTTGTAAAATAATTTATTTTCCTTGATATCCGAAAAGCCACTTCCTAAAAATTCGCCTTGTGAATTGGTCATTTCATATTCCAAAGTATCTATTACTTTGGTGTGATCCGGAAAATCCATTTGAGTAATTAAAAACAGGTTGCTGTACGGATAATCTTTGGTGTTTCTCAAATTGATAAACAGATTATATGGAGCGATACTGTCTTGCATCGGAATTTCAAATTTCAAAACTTGATCCGATTTCCAATGGGAATTTTCTAAACTTATATACCGGTCATACACCACATCGGATTGACATGATTGTATTAAAAGTATTCCAATCAACAGGTAACTAATTTTATACATTCTTTTGAGGATTGTTTGTGTTATTTTTTCGCTTATTTCTATTTTTGGATTTATAATTCTTTTTGTTGTTTCTTTGGCGATTGTTAGCTGTTTGATTGGATTTGTTTTGAGGTTTTCGCTTTTTGTTCCGGTTTTTTCGGTTTCTCTTAGGTTTGTCAAATCGGGTTAAGCTATCTTCGCCCACCGCATCTTCAAAAGTAAGTTTGTCATGGGTTTCCAAAATTTCGATTTCAGCTAAGGAAGCCGCTTTTTTTCCACTCTTATTCAATGTGATGATTTCGTGTACCTGTGCTGTGGTCAGTTTGTACCATTTATAATCGTCGCTATGGTTGTAACTATACCATAAGAGTCCTTTGAATATATCCATTTTGATATATCGGGCAGGCCCTTTTTCTGTTTGCAGGATCGTTTCGGTATTTGGAAAAGCTTTCAAGGCATCTAAATAGGAATCCAATTCAAAATTCAGGCAGCATTTTAATCGTCCACATTGTCCTTGTAATTTTTGAGGGCTCAGGGATAGTTGCTGGTAGCGGGCGGCACTAGTATTGACCTTTCTAAAGTCGGTTAGCCAGGTAGAACAACACAATTCCCTACCACAAGAACCGATTCCTCCCAACCGGGCAGCTTCATGGCGCAAATCTACTTGTTTCATTTCAATGCGAATATGGAAGGCACCGGCTAAATCCCGTATCAATTGTCTAAAATCCACTCTGGAATCTGCAGTGTAATAGAAAGTAGCTTTTTTACCATCTCCTTGATATTCTACATCGGATAATTTCATCTTTAGTCCCAATTTACTGATAATCAATCGGGCATCGCGCTGCGTGTGTGCTTCTTTATTTCGGGCTTTTTGCCATATATCTATATCATTTTGCGTGGCTTTCCGGTAGATTTTTTTGATAGCATCACTGTCTTCAGGAATTTTTCTTTTTTGGAGTTGGGTTTTTACCAATTCACCGGAAAGTGAAATGGTTCCAATGTCGTGTCCGGGCGATCCTTCTACGGCTATCGCTTCACCCATACATAAAGAGAGGTCGTTTACATTCCTGAAATATTCTTTTCTTCCGTTTTTAAAACGAACTTCGTAAATGTCAAAAACTTTTTGACCGGCGGGTAGTTTCATATTACCCAACCAATCAAATACGGTCAATTTATCACAACTCAATGTGCTACAACTCCCGTTATTTTTACAACCCGTGGGTAGGGTTTTTATGTTCGATTGCTGTCCGCAGT
>Ga0256833_1002707_pt1 | contig 12315 bp, 9 predicted proteins | sample 356284metaG_FD_190535 | JGI IMG/M metagenome (GOLD analysis project Ga0256833, IMG submission 190535) | Hydrothermal vent microbial communities from Mid Atlantic Ridge, Atlantic Ocean - 356-284 | ecosystem: Environmental > Aquatic > Marine > Hydrothermal vents | place: Atlantic Ocean: Mid...
TAACATCCACCACCTCAATTAAGGAGTAGGAAAAATAAAAAGTTATCACTCTTCAGGTGGGACATTCCTAGAGCGATAAATATCCCTGATAATCTCTTTGATTGTGGCTTCATCTAAGGCTTTTTCAGTAGTTTGGAGCGGAAGTATAAGGAGCTCTATTAGTGTAGTAGGAGAGTAGACCTTCGACGTTGAGATAGCAGTTATCATTTCATCTAGAAGAAGCTGATATTTTTCCTCCAGAGACCGGTCCTTTTCTTTGAGAATGTCCAAGGTTTTAGCTAATAATGAAGGAGAAACTTCAGAAAGCCCCGTGTTTATCAATATTCGAGATATCTCCTCTTCAGCTTTCTTCTTATTGCGGGCCTGGTGAAATGTTTTGGTAAGTTCCCTAGCTAGCGTTGATAGATCGGTACACGAGTCCAAGTTGAGTGATGTGCAGGCTTTAATTTTGATTAATCCCAGAGACTCGAATTCCAGCAGACTTTTCTTTACAGTCCGGGAATCCTTGTTTAGTGTTCTCAGAGCATCAACAAAGACAACAGCAGGGACAGGCACCTTAGTCCATGGGATCTTAATGTCCATTCTCCATCTAGATAGGATTGTGTTAAGCACATTTTCATATCTCTGGAGAACTTTGTCCCGTCTCTTATCTTTCCGGTATTTGTTCAGCCTGTGAATCCAGTTCTTTCTTGCTTCTTTATGCTCTAAAATCTCTTCGAGTGCAATCTCTAACTCTTCCGAGGTTTCAATTAAATTAAGGACATGTCCGAGGACTAACAGATCTTCAAGGGTATAAACTATCCGTTCTTTGACTAAGTCTTTAGGGTACCACCCCGAAGCTAGAATATCCAGTAGAGCATTTATTCCCGGAGTTGCCTCAATGCACTTCAGTTTCAATTCTCCCGGCTCCATGAGTCCGTAAAGCACCCCAATAATATCTTTAATTTCTTCCCTCTTCATTATCTACCACCCCAGTTGTTTTTATGTCATCGAGTAATTGATCTGCATAATCCCTATGTTCTAAATAATTAAATAATTATTGGATATCTCTTTTGGCTACAATTCCTCATTGCCATATAAAAAGAAAAAGAGAATAAACACCCATTCACAGGATAAAAAGTCTTGGGTGGGTTGAAACTTGAATTAAAAGCTTTATATAGTATAAGAACATAAAAAACGTCCATTTCTCAAAGTTTATAAACTTTAAAGTGTACATAATTACATAAGAACAAGTGTACACTACCATGAGAACTTGAACGAGGTGGGATAGTAATGAGGCAACTTCACGTTATAATCCCAGACGAGCTGGATGAGGAATTTAGGCTCGCGGTTGGAAGGAGATACGGATCAAAGAAGGGTGCATTAGGAAGTGCAGTCACCGAAGCCCTTCGAATGTGGATTGAGAGAAATATAGCTGTGAAAATAAAAGAAGATTGAAACTCTTAGATAGCTGGGTTTGCTTAGTAAAGGGGGATACCCAAGAATGACTAGGTTAGGAGACACTATAAACTTTATCCCTGCCAATGAATACAACAAAATATCGCCAATCAATAGCTCTCATTTTGGATTACAGTCTTATTATCCTGCCGTTAGGCATCATTTTGTAATATATCTCTCTTATTTTAATACGTATATATACGACATTTTGAAATTTTTAAGTGGTCGTCTAATTAAGGCTTTTGTACAAAACATAATAAACAGCAGAAATGACATAAAAGATATAGAGCTTTGGAGATACATACGCGAAACAAGAAAAGGTGGAAAAAAGTATTACCTATTCCTGAAGGAGCTAAAGAGGGAGGATATCAAGATCCTTTTGGAAGCTCCTCTAGATTCAAGTCGCAACTCAAAAAATTCGGAGGAGATGCCCCCAATTGTCGTAAAAGGATTCAAAAAGAACCAGGATATAGAGGAGGATCTACCTATATGGACAGTAACTGTGGAGACAATACACCAAAACACATTGGACACTAAATATATAAGACCCTGGTATGTACAATCAACAGTAAGAATCGATCTTTATGGTACATACTATCCTTTTGGAGCTCTTAGTGCCATTAGGTGTCTTCCAAACAGACCTATAAATTATACCTATCGCCTTAAAGAAGCCAAATTGCTTGTTCCTGAGCTTTATATAAGATTTCCTAGATACAGTATAGATGAACATGGAAAAACTGTAGATAATCTTATGAGAGTTGACAGACTTCTAAATGAGCTAAGAAAAAGATCAGGAATAGCCCAACGCTCCGGCAGTAAGGGGGAGTTTAGGAACTTGAAATGGTACTATAACATAATAGAAATACTTTGGAGAGGTCTTAAATTTCGGCTGAAGCTATATCTCTCAAAATCATATTCATACAGGGATCCAAAATTGGAAATTATTGTTGTAGATGGTGTTGAGATTTCAAAAGACGAGATTCTTAACCCGGAGAAACTCTCGAAGAAGCTAGCCCTTATTCGAGAGAGAATCAATATGGCATCGGGAATACTGGGAGCAATTGCGACTTTCACTGGAATATCAACCCGATGGGATCCATATGAAGACTATAAGTATTTAGCCCAGAAACTTCTAGTAGATAGAGGATTTTTAGCGTATTTAAAAGGCATAGATCTTGCGAACTATCTGGCTTGTCATAGCCAACATTTAGCGGAGTTAGATAATCTAGACTATCACATACTTCAGATAGCTACTCAACATCTTGTTATTGGAATACCAATGCTAGCTGAACTCCTGTCAAAAAGCGAATCAACAATAAGGCGCAGACTGAAAAAGCTGGAAAAACTTGGATATATCTCTGGCACGAGGGGCAAAAGGCCGAATTACTACTGGCTTAAAATATATGAAGACCTTTCTGAGACTACAATTGAAGAAAATGAGAACAAGTTCCCGTACGTGGACACAAAATTCTTAGAGCATACTGCTAGTATACTCCGACGTATTGCCTCCGAACATATCTTCGGCCAGGATGACATTGAAAAGATGAGTATAATCCTTTGGGTCATTGGAATTGAGTGGAGCACGAGCGACCAACTCTTTAAGTTTGTTAGATTCCTCGGAAAGAAGAGAGGTTTAAAGAAATTGTCGAAAAAAGCCATAAGCAAGTATCTAGAATTTTTAACGGATATAGGGTTAGTAAAGATTGAGGAATTCAAAGTTGGGAAAAAGAAAGAAAAAAGGTACCTTCTACTTGATGAGACTCTGAAATCCTATTTTAGCGACTTGGATTACTACAAAATATTCGGAATATAACTCTGAGAAATTCCAAACGTCGGTGACTTACACTCTGCCTGTTAACGCGTTCACCTTTTCAATCATCACAGTTAGTTTTCTGCTGAGCTCTCCGCTCAATATGAAGCTACTCTCCTTACCTCGGCCGATCAAGCCCAAACTGACTAATTTCTTCAATGTACGATAGTAGAGCTGGATGTCCCTTGAGGACTTAGTGGGGATTATGACTTTCCACTCATCAGGCCACAGTCTTCCGTTTGTCTTTATGTGATCAATAATTCTCTCTGCCATCTCAGCTTCGTTTTTGGTTAATAGGATCTCTAGGATCGGTGTTTCATACAGAACTGTTATTTCTTTTGGTATTGACACCTTGACTTCTGAGGGATATTTGGGACGCCTCGGCATTATTTACACCTCGGAATATAATATACTCATGATCTTGTAAATATTTCTCCTGAGATGGTTCGGGGAGTACTATGTATATTCATATCAGGGTGTGAATAAGTGAAGTTCTGCACTGAATAAGCCTGCCTATACACCGGAAACCCAAAAGACAAAAGAATATTCACGGAAGTATATGAATAACAAGCTCTCATCCCTTATCCTGCTCAAGCAGTTTAACAAACTCCTCAACACTCAACCTTCAATCGATCCAACGTTTCCTTATCAATCTCTTCCTCAGGAAGATTCTCAGCAATCATCTTCAGAATCATGATCTTCAGCTCTTCTACATCTTTCTCAATCTGGATAACTTTCCTCAATATCCCATTGAGATTTTGAAGAACGTCATTAATCCTACATCACTCATCCATTTAGGAGGCCATGAATATAGACCATCAAACCCTACAACTTCCTTAGAGGCCTATGGAATATAAGAATATAGTGATGGAATGCCCTTGTGTAGAGACATGGTGTATCCGTCACGAAAATACCCATTAACGGGTATTAATGAACAGAAAGGAAGTTCCGATTTGTCTCAAATCTCAGATGTTAAAGCTTGTAGGGATTTATTCTAATAGTTATTGCCGGCATAACTGCTCTAAATTTCTGGAAAAGCCATGAGAGTTCTTTAATAACAACATAACTACCTTTAATCGGGTATTGAGGAGTGGAGGTTGCTACTGCTGGGAAAGTTAGTGGATTTATTCATAATATTATTGCTGTTGCTATTGGTCTCTTTTCTAGTCCTCCGGAGTGTTGACTTTCCTTATCACAGGCCAGAAGTTGAAATTGATTCTGTATCAATTACGATAGTTAAGAGGAAAAGGTGGACATGAAACGTAATACCATACTATGTCTGTTTTGATTGTATGTGGCTGTTAAATGTTAAATATCAGAAATGTCCTACTGCTATCATGCTCCTGAAAGATGTCATAGATGTTGCTTCGTATCTATTTGGAGACAAAAAGTCGTTAAGGATTTTAGAAGCGTTCCAAGCGGTTGTATTATACTACACTCTAATACAGGCGATTCTTGTTATAAAACCCCTATCTTCATTCTGCAAAAGGTTAAGTTGTGCAATTGCCATTTATATCATGGGAGCAACACTTGTTGCACTTTTATATTTGCTACTACGAGAAAGAGCTAAACCCGATAAAGAAAACACTCCTTCTCCTGAAGATGTTATAAAAGAATATCTTTCCCATGTCTCTTGGAAAGAGCTAATGGGAACTACTACGATTACAAAGGAAACTTTGGAAAAAACATCACTAGAGATAACGGATCTATTAGTCAATAGATTTAATTCAATATCCTTATCTAAAGCAACATATAAAATGATAAGATCCATAGCAAGCGGCAGTCGTATTCTTCCCGCATTATTGTTCTATGCGTTAGTTTGGACGTTGGTATATCTTGGAAGGGATATTCCTTATAATCCCACCCTTCGTGGTATCCTAGAACCATCCCTTAGGAATCTCGGAATAGGACTTATTTCATATATGCTCCTTACCCTTTTGATAACTTTAACCACTGGTTTATTGTCTCCTCTTTTAGATACCGTAAATACCAGTAGCAAAAACATACACCCCAGCCGTGTGGTTCGATACATCTTGGCAATGTTTATAGCATCTCTTTTCCCTTACTTCACATTGGATCAGGTTTTGAACTCTCCCAAAAAGCCCGAAGTTTGGACGTTTAACCTTCTCTACAAAATTAACAATGGAGATCCACTCAGCCAAGAATTCATAAGATTTGTACAGATCCTCTTTGAGGGTAAGGACGATGAGAGATATTCTGTATACAGTCCGTTAACTCAAAAACAAATTACAAGAAAGGATTTTGAGAATACTCTCAAGTATCAGCTTCGGAATATTGTCTCAACAACTCCAAGTGTTATGAGTTCCGTCTATCTTATTTACAAACATCCTGAAACCGTCTCTATTGCTATATTTACGATTGAAACAGAACTGAGATATAATTTGAAAAGAACTCAAAAGACAACACTAAACCGAAGAGGCGAGAAGACTATTGAAAAGACTGTAATTACGGATCCCAAACAAATTTATCTCCTTAAAATTGTTGAAATTTCGCCAGAATCAATAATCCAGGAGATATTGTTCCAGATAGGACAAGAAATCCTAGAAGGTAGATTCTCTTAAAGTGATTAATAAAACTTTGTTTGATAAGAGTCCCATGAATTATCGAAACATAAAGCATTTTAACAGCTAACCCACAGGCTTCAGTGAGAGGTGAGCTGGATGGTCGAATCCGAGTCAACAAAGCTAAACATAGTATGTGGTGAGGACAAAAATGAGAAGCTTTCTAGGCTGGAAAACATACTTTGGGAGGCTGCCAGCCTAATCCGGGGTTCTGTTAACCCCACAGACTACAAAAAATACATTCTTCCCCTCATCTTCTATAAGAGGCTTTCAGATACGTTCACATATGAAGTAAATAAGCTAATTGAGGAGGGTGTGATCGACACTGTTGATGAGGTCTACGAATTAGTAGAGGCCGAAAGGGATGAGCATGGAAGGCCCAAGTCAATTAGATACGTCATTCCAGAAGAGTATCACTGGGATACCATCGTTAAACTTTCAACAAACGTCGGAGAAAAGCTCACGGAAGCACTTAGGGGCATAGCACGGCTAAACCCTGAGCTTTCAGGCATAATTGACGTCGTAGATTTCAACGAGACTCATGGAGGAGAAAGAATAATCAGCGATGATATACTCCAGAGGGTTCTTCAGATACTAAATAAGATGAAAATGGGTCCGGAGGACGTTGAACCCGACATTCTGGGTAGAGCTTACGAATACTTGATAAGAAAATTCGCTGAAGACAGTGGTCAGAGTGCTGGGGAGTTCTATACTCCCTGTGAGGTTGCATGGCTTATGGTTAATCTCCTCGATCCAAAGCCGGGCTCGGAAGTTTACGATCCTGCGTGTGGCTCAGGAGGTCTTTTGATAAAGTCCCAGCTCTACGTTAAGTATAACTACCCGGAAGAGGCCGAGAAACGGCCCTTAAAGCTGTTCGGTCAAGAAAAACTGGCCTTCACGTACGCTATAGCCAGAATGAACGTTATTTTGCATAACATGGAAGCGGATATCCGGAGGGGAGATACCATACGCAATCCAAAATTTTTGGACAAGGACGGCAAATTAAGACAGTTCGACTACGTTATTGCGAATCCCATGTGGAACCAAGACTTTCCGGAGGATGTTTACATCAACGACAAATTTGACAGGTTCAAGTTTGGAATACCCCCCAGTAATACGGGAGACTGGGGATGGATACAACACATGTTTGCCTCAGCAAAGGAAAAAGTGGTGGTAATTATCGATACCGGGGCTGTGTCAAGGGGCTCAGGAACCAGGGGGACAAATAGAGAGCGAGACATCAGGAAGAAGTTTGTGGAGAATGACCTAATCGAAGCCGTTATCCTAACCCCTGAAAACCTCTTTTACAACACTACCGCAGCCGGAGTTATCATCGTTATCAACAAAAACAAACCCAAGGATCGCAGAGGAAAAGTACTGCTCATTAATGCCTCCCGGGAATTTGAGAAGGGAACCCCCAAGAACTACATGGCCGAAGAACACGTTGGCAAGATAATCAAGGCCTACCGGGAATTCAAAGACATAGAAGACTTTAGCAAGGTTGTAACCTTGGAAGAAATCAGGAAGAACGATTACAACCTAAGTCCTTCGAGATACATACCATTGATAACTGAAGGTGAGTACAGAGAGATACCCGAAATCCTCCAGGACCTCAGAAGAATTGAGCAGGAAACTAAAGTGATAGATAGTGAACTCAACGAAATCCTGATTGAACTCGGCTTTGATGGGTATCTTCAGGGGGAAGACTGATGAAAACGCTGGATGAGTTCCTAAATAAGCAATATCGCACAAAGACCCCAGCCAAAGGCAGTGCAGTCCTCCAAAAACAGAGAAAGAAACTTTATGGTAGAGAGCTCCCGGAGGGATGGGATGTTGTTAGTTTTGGACACATTTTCAGGCCTGTTGATAAGAAGTCCCGGAAGGTTAAAATCAAGGATGATCAGATGTATAGGCTGGTTACCGTTAAATTGTATGCAAAAGGAGTCGTACTGAGAGAAATCAAGCAGGGGAGTAAGATAAAGACGAAAACGATGTACAAAATACAAGAAGGAGACTTTATAACCTCAAAAATTGATGCCAGGAACGGTGCTTATGGCTTTGTTCCCCGGGAATTAGATGGGGCTGTTGTTTCGGGTGATTTTCCGATATGGCGGTTGAAAGAGTTGGAGTACGTCGATAAGGACTTTGTGGATCTGTACCTTTCCCAACCAAAGATATGGGAACTAATAAGAAATTTCGTTACAGGCAGTACAAATCGGAAAAGAGTTAGCCCCGAGGAATTCATGTATCTAGTTCGGATTCCACTTCCCCCATTAAAAGAACAACGTAAAATCGTCTATGTCTTGAAAACAGTCCAGCGGGCAATTGAACAGCAGGAGAGAATAATCGAAGCCACCAAAGAACTCAAAAGGGCTCTGATGAAGAGGTTATTCACCAAGGGGCTTGATCCAAATCAGCCGACAAAGATGACGGAGATTGGGGAAATCCCAGAGCATTGGGATGTGGTACCTTTAGGTGAGGTTTCAAATCTTTTGAGTGGAGGTACCCCTAGTAGACAACATTCAGAGTATTGGAACGGGAGCATTCCTTGGCTTAAATCTGGGGAATTAAATGATGGTTATATTTATTCCACTGAGGAGACTATATCTGATATTGGTCTTAAAAAATCTAGTGCAAAAATTATTCCTAAAGGAACATTACTGATAGCATTGTATGGAAAAGGCACAGTAACAAAAACTGCAATTCTCGGTATTGACTCCGCAATTAATCAAGCTATATGTGCCATAATTCCCAAAAATAATGCATTTCTCCCGAGATTTATGCAGTACTATCTGATATACCATCGGCCAGTTATACTAAAAAAATATGTACGCGTTCAAAGTGATGCAGGTAGAACAAATCTGTACCTTGGAGTCCTTAGGGGAATTCCTGTCATTCTGCCCCCAATAGAAGAGCAAAAAAAGATAGTAGGAATACTTGAAACAGTAGACAGAAAGATAGAACTGGCCCAGCAAAAGCGCAAAGCCCTAGAAGAGCTGTTCTCAACGCTCAGGCACAAACTTATGACGGGTCAAATTCGCGTTTCTAACCTTAAAATCCCAACGGAGTGATTACTTTTTCCTTTTCTCGATACTAGCGAAAGTGATAAAAATCCAACAAAGATAGAACTAACGTAATGCGGGGGATGCCTATGTCGGGAAGTTTTAGAGAGTTTGATATGTACCCCTATGTGAGAGAGCTACTCCGGCGAAGGTTCCCCGCTTCTAAGGGATGGGTTATCAAAGAACGGGAGCGAAGAAACGGATACGAGCCCGATTACATCGTTGAGAGACGGAGAGGTAATAGAATTGAGAGACATATATTTGAGGTGAAGAGGGAACCCAAAGCAACAATGAAACATGTTCGGCAGGTTAATAGATATGCGAAGTACCTCTCAGGTCCAAACGTCGAAATAAAAAGCAAGAACATCATCTATCCAGCTGGAGCTGATGTTTCTGGTCTCCCACCTGATATTGTGGCTCTAAAACTAAGAAAATTCAAGGTTGGGAACCAGAACTCAAGGCCAAAAAAGAAATCACAAAAGAAAAAGTCTCAAAAAGGCCACACTCCAAGGAAGAAATCCGCCAAGCGGAGGAGAAACTGGAATGCCCTCTTATAAGATTACAGCAGTTCTTGAACCTGCTGGAAACAATAGTATTGCATTCAAGGAGCCCGTTATGATAAATGGCATCATCCTGAGAACCGACGATCCTAATCAGAATCATAGACCCAAGATCTACGCTGAATTTGAATTCAAAAGTGAAGATGAACCATCACAAATAAAGAACTATGCTTATTCTGAAATTGAAAAAAGAGTGCTTCCAATCATTATTTTTCTGTCAAAGTGCCCCTACCGGACTAAAGACATAAAACTAGAACGGCTCCCAGAGACTTATAAAAGAGACAATACAAAAGAAATCCATCTATTTACTACAATCCAAATAACGGACGAAGTGTATATTACAAAGACTCTGGGAAATGCCCAAGCTGAGATATCGTCTCTTTTGGAAAGACTAAACAGGATAGATTCTGAATCAAAATCCGTTCTCGTTAGGGCAATTAAATACTGGAATCGAGCAATGAGTGACCCGGACCCTATTGACAGGTTTATCAACTTATATATTGCACTCGAAATTCTGGCTGGAGAGTTAGTTAAGGAGGAATATGAAAACAATAAGTGGGTTAGCGCACTGTACGATAAGTTTGGAATTAATGGAGTCTATAGTGGATATAAAATACATCACATCAGGGCTGCTTTGCTCCATTATAGAAACAAGCATCTAAGTAAAGATGAAGCTGAGAAGATAGTTAGAGAACATGTTGATGAATTCTCTCAGGAAGTCTTCAAGCTAATCAAAATTTATCTTGACCAGAAAGTCAAAGAAACGGGGGTAGCATAAATGTTTACAGAGGAAGAGTCCGCAAAGAAACCGTTCATGATGTACCTTACCAGCCTTGGATGGGAATACATCTCACCCGAAAAAATTGATTCACTGAGAGAAACTTGGAAAGAGCCCTTTATCCTGCCAATTTTCAAGAAAAAGTTACTGGAACTTAATCCCCCTATGAGGGAAGAAGAAGCTGATGTGGTTCTCCAAAGAATACGGAATATCAGAACTAGTATAGAGGGAAATAGAGAGTTCCTCAGATATTTGCGAGGACAAAAGACATTCTATAGCAAATCCGAGAAGAGGGAGTTGAATTTAAGACTTATTGATTTTGAAAACCCTGAAAATAACATGTTCCACTACACCCAAGAATTCTGGATGGAAGATATAAAGAAGGATAGGGCCGATATTGTGCTTTTTATCAATGGAATTCCGCTTTTCATCGTTGAGACTAAAGCTCCCTGGCTGTTTAACATCGTAGATGGTGAGGTTAAGGATTGGCGCTCTCATGCTGTGGAACAAATCTCCCGGTATCACGAAGAAGTCCCCAACTTCATGAAATATTTTCAGATTTACATGGCCAGCAACGGCCTCAATCTAATATACTCGGCAACTTGGAACTTCAATGAAAGAAACGTTTATAGCTGGAAAACGGAGGAGGGTAAAGATTACGGCCTCCAAGACTTGATTTTTTCAATGCTAAGAAAAGAAAGGGCATTGAGATTTATCGAGGATTATATAGTATTTTTTGAACAGGATGAAGAACTCAGCAAGTTCGTCTTGTTGCCACATCAAGTTAGGGCAGTTGAAAGGATAGTCAATAGGGCAATTACAGGAGACGCAAGAACGGGCCTTATATGGCATACCCAGGGTTCAGGAAAAACCCTGACCATGATGGTTGCCGCCTCAAAAATCAGAAGAATACCCGAGCTGAAGAATCCAACTATTATAATGGTTGTTGACCGTATTGAACTCCAGAAACAGTTGGTTCGTAATCTTACCAAGTTTGGGCTGGATTTCATTGTCGCAGAATCCAAAGCTCACCTTAGAGAACTGTTAGAGAGCGACTACAGGGGAATCATTGTTACGTTAATCCATAAGTTCCAGGGAATGCCTCCCAATATAAACACCCGTAGGAACATCTTTGTATTTATTGACGAGGCTCATCGGTCACAGGAAGGGGACTTGGGGATCCAAATGAGATCAGCCCTTCCCAACGCGTTCTATTTTGGGTTTACTGGTACCCCAATAGATAAAGGAAGGGTTGGTAAGGGCACGTTTAACCTTTTTGCCTTTGAGGACATGGAGAAGTATCACAGACCGTACTTGGACAAATACGGTATCAAGGAGTCTATTGAGGATGGGACTACCGTCCCCTTATATTATACCCTCGCACCGCAAGAATATCGCTTAGACAGGAAAACAATTCTGGAGGAATTTTTCAGGATATACGAAGAGAAAGGAATAGCCAGCATAGAGGAACTTAACAAGCTCCTTGATAAAATATCGAAGATAAAAGAGGTTCTCAAAGCCAAAAAGAGAATTAAAAAGGTTGCTAAACATATATCCGAGCATTATAAAAAGTTTGTTGAACCATCTGGATTTAAAGCGATGGTTGTTGCTGTGGATAGAGAAGCCTGTGCCCTATACATGGAAGCGTTTAAGGAACTCTATGAGGAGAATCCATACTTAGCGATTCCCCCGGAAGAAATTGCAGTGGTATATACTCCCATGCACAATGATAGAGGGATACTGAAGAAGTACCATCTTAAAGAAGACCAAGAGGATGAGATACGAAGAAACTTCAAAAAACGGAATAGATCACCTAAGATCCTCATAGTTACCGAGAAACTCCTAACGGGATATGATGCTCCCATTCTCCAAACAATGTATCTAGACAAGCCCATGAAAGATCACACACTACTTCAAGCCATTGCAAGAGTTAACCGCCCCTATTCAGATGGAGAGCTTTATAAGACGGCCGGTCTAATCGTGGATTACATCGGAATTTTTGAAGATCTTCAGAAGGCTCTGGCCTTTGACAGTAAGAGTATTGAAGGAGCAGTCTTTGAGTTAGAAGTACTACGCAAAAGGTTTG
>Ga0256833_1002708_pt1 | contig 12310 bp, 9 predicted proteins | sample 356284metaG_FD_190535 | JGI IMG/M metagenome (GOLD analysis project Ga0256833, IMG submission 190535) | Hydrothermal vent microbial communities from Mid Atlantic Ridge, Atlantic Ocean - 356-284 | ecosystem: Environmental > Aquatic > Marine > Hydrothermal vents | place: Atlantic Ocean: Mid...
TATTAATTCCACATTAATCTTAATTAAAAACAGAAGGAGGATGCGGAAATGAAAGTTTCAACTGTTGAAGAAATGCATCAGCTTGACCGAAACGCCATGGAAAAATACGCTATTCCCGGAATCATTTTGATGGAAAATGCAGGAGAAGCTGCTTACTACGTCATTCTCAATGAATTTGGTGTGAAAAATAGAAGATTTCTTGTATTCTGTGGCTCCGGGCACAACGGTGGTGACGGATTGGTTGTGGCAAGGAAAATTTTTTCAACCGGTGGTGATGTCCATATTCTCTGTCTTAGTAAACCTGAAAAATTTGATGCGACCGTGAATTTTCACTTCGAGATGGTTAAGAGAGCAGGAATTCCTTTTGAACTCGTCACCGAAGAAAATCTTGATGAAGTTGGAGCCTACATCGAAGATTCTGACGCAATTATTGATGCCATCCTCGGGACCGGAATCAAGAGAAACGTGGAGGGTAAGTACAGAGAAGTAATTGACATGATAAATGACAGTGACAAACCGGTTTTTGCCATCGATATACCCTCAGGGATCAATGGCAATACAGGCGAAGTTATGGGCACTGCTGTTTTTGCTGACTTCACAATAACCTACGGGCTGCCAAAGCTCGGGAATATCCTCTACCCCGGGTTTGATCACTGCGGGAAGCTTTACGTAACCCACATTTCCTTCCCGCCTAAAAATTACAATACCCCTGACATAAAAGTTGAAACAACAAGGTTTTACCCGTTGATGGTTAGGGAGAGTGATACTCATAAAGGAACTTATGGAAAGGTACTTTTCATTTCGGGAGCAGCCGCATATTTCGGTGCCCCTTATTTCTCTGCTATGTCATTTCTAAAAGCAGGTGGTGGACTCGCATACCTTGCAACCCCAAGATCAGTAACACCCGCAATTGCTTCAAAGGGGAATGAGATCGTATTCGTACCTTTGAAGGAAACGGCAGATGGCACAATTTCTATCGAAAATCTTGACTTTCTCGTTGAATTCTCCAGAAGTGTCGATATGGTTGTTCTCGGTCCAGGAGTGAGTCTCAATCCAGAAACAAAGGAACTTGTGAGAAAGATCACTCCATTGATTGAAAAACCACTTCTCTTAGATGGAGATGGGTTAACAGCGATTTCGGGGCATGTTGAAATTTTGAAAGAGAGAAAGGCTCCAACGGTTCTCACCCCTCATCCCGGTGAAATGTCCAGGTTAACTGGATTGACAATAGACAAGATCGCAGAGGATAAGATTAATATCCTGCGGGATTTTACAACCAGGTATGGGGTAATAACTGTGTTAAAGGGTGCCCATTCACTCATCGGATATCCTGATGGAAAAATCATCATCAACCTTAGTGGAAATCCTGGCATGGCTACTGCTGGGAGTGGAGACGTGCTCACAGGGACCATTGCTGCAATGTTTACAGCCCATGGTTTCAGCTTCGAGGATGCTGTTAGTATGGGTGTATTTTTCCACGGACTGGCAGGTGACATCGCAGCAGCTGAAATTGGGGAAGATGGAGTCGTAGCCGGTGATATTTTGAAGTTTCTCCCGGAATCACTCGAATTTTATAGAGAAAACTACGAAGAAATAGTTGAAACAAATTACTGGAGTATTTACATCATTTAGGAGGCAAAAATGAGAGCCTGGATTATTGAAGAACAAAAACCTGTTGAGGAAAGACCCCTCAAACTTGTTGAATTACCGGACCCTCATCCAAGGCCTGGTGAGATTCGAATTAAAATAATGGCCTGTGGAATTTGTAGAACAGATGCACACATTGCGGAGGGAGACCTTCCTCTACACAAAAAGCCGATCATTCCAGGCCACGAAATCGTTGGTGTTGTTGATGAGATCGGCGAAGGTGTGACAGGGTTTAAGATCGGTGATCGAGCAGGGGTAACCTGGCTAAACTACGCATGTGGCACGTGTAAGTATTGTAAGAGAGGGAAAGAAAACTTATGTGAGAATGCCAGATTCACAGGTTGGGATGCCGATGGGGGATATGCAGAGTATACAGTTATCAATGAAAAATTCGCCCTGAAACTCCCCGAGAATCGGAAATTCGAGGAGCTTGCCCCCTGGATGTGCCCTGGAGTCGCTGGTTATAGGGCATTCAGGCTCACAGGGTTGGAGAAGGGGCAAAAACTTGGACTTTACGGATTTGGTCCTTCAGCAACTTATATCCTTCAAGTTGCCAAACACCTTGGCATAGAAGTTTTCGTGATAACAAGAAGCGAGAAAAACCGAGAAGCAGCAAGGAAACTTGGAGCCGATTGGATAGGAGGGTACGAGGACAAATTACCGGTAAAACTCGACGGAAGCATCCTTTTCCCTCCAGTTGGAGACCTCGTCGCATTCGCCCTCTCCCAGCTCGATAAGGGCGGTAGATTGGTGCTCGGACCGGTTACCATGACCCCTGTTGTTATCAAAGACTATGATCTCCTGTGGCACGAACGAGAAATCGTATCTCTTGCAAATGTTACGCGTAAAGATGGCGAAGAGTTTGTCAAAATAGCCAGCCAGATTGACATTAAAATGGACTTAGAAATTTATCCATTTGAGAAGGCACCAGAGGCATTGATTGCTACAAGACACAGTAGGCAGAAAGGAACCGCAGTATTAAAAATCAGATAAACCTGGGCCTGTGCGTGGGAGTTTCGAGGGTGAGAATTTAAACTCAGGAAGGATAAATCTCCATTTTTTAGAATTAATGTACTTGTTTATTCGATCCCCTTCAGGATTCAAAGGCATGGTAAGGGGGAAATACCCAAAAGTCTGGATCACCTGCCTTGACATGGTTGAAAAGGCAGTGTAAAAATAAGAAGCCAACTGGGGCGTCGTCTAATGGGCAGGACACAGGATTTTGGATCCTGTAGTGGTGGTTCGAATCCACCCGCCCCAGCCAGAGAAAAGAGATCGGGGCGTAGCGCAGTCCGGTTAGCGCGCTTGGTTCGGGACCAAGAGGTCGCTGGTTCGAATCCAGTCGCCCCGATTTTTCTATATTGACATTACTTCATAAACCGTGTAAGATATTGACCAAATTGGTCAACTATTATGGAAAAGGGAAAGACCACAAAGGAAAAACAAGAAGAAAAAAAGCAGGCCTCAAGCTCTTCCATGTTTATCATGTTAAAGGAAGGGGATATTTGCCCTAATTGTGGACTTGGAAGGATCAAAAGAGGTCCCACAGGAGATCTGGTCTGTGAAATCTGCGGTTACGGGACCATTCCCAGAACCTGTTAAAATCTTTAGGAGGTGAATTTAAATGGCGTTGTTAGGAGAAAAAGATAGACAGTATCTTAAGAATCTCTTCTCCGAGAAGATGAAGAACGACGTGAAAATCGTCTTCTTTACCCAAAATATAAACTGTGACTACTGTCCTGATACCGAAATGATTCTTAAAGAGGTTGAGGGTCTTTCGGACAAAATCAAGGTTGAGGTGCACAACCTTGTTGACGAAAAACAACTGGCCGAAAAATACGGAGTAGATAAAGTTCCAGCTATTATCCCTGTTCAGGTTAAAGATGGAGAAGAGAAGGACTTTGGAATCAGGTTCTTCGGGATTCCATCTGGCTATGAATTTACATCTTTAATTGAAAGTATCGTTGGAACCTCTACTGGTGCTACAGATCTTTCGGAGAAGACAAAGAACGCTATTAAGAATCTGAAGGAACCTATTCACATACAGGTGTTTATTACCCCGACATGTCCCTATTGTCCGCGAGCCGTGATGCTTGCACACAAGATGGCAATTGAAAGTGAAAAGATAAGGGGCGATATGATTGAATCTATAGAATTTCCACAGCTTGCTGATAAGTACGGCGTCTATGCAGTACCCAAAATTGTTGTGAACGACAAGGTTGAATTTGAAGGTGCCCTTCCTGAGCCTCAGTTCCTTGAAAAAGTCCTTGAGGCAGTTGAAGTGGAAGTTTAGAAAATTTTAAGGTGGCGGCCGCTTCGCGGCCGCCACCTCTCTCTTTCTTTTCTAACCCCAATCGTTCGTGGACTCCGATCGAAAGTCATACTTACAGAATTTTTCTTATCAGAATACTATAAAATTCCACCCCACGAAGATTTAACGGCCCATCCTTATATTTCTTTGTATTTCTGCCTGGATCTCGACCCTCTCCTTGCTTCTACTCCTCAAAGGGTAGGAAGAACCCCGGTAGAACCTCTTCTCTTCAAAATATACCTTTGTTGAGGGAGATTTAAAAAAAATTGTTATTTTTTATGCGATAGACATTCACTAAGCTACCTTATCAAAAGGATTTTGACATCCCCTGGCCCCTTCAAGATAAGGTACATTCTTATCCCGGGAAACCCCCTCTGGCAAAAGAGGGATTCAGAAGATTTTTTACCTTGCCATTTTTTTCGAACAGCCACAACAATACGGTGTTGTAACAAATTGGGTAATATGTTATATTTTGAACATGTTACGTTACAGACTTTACTCCTTCTGGATGCGTTTCACTTTCAATATTACTGTTCTAAAAGTTGCCCTTCTTGCGATGAAAGATGTTGAACTCATAGAAAATAGCATCGATGAATTTTCTAATCCTGAAATCTTGAAAAGGATCCTTGCGAGTTTAAGAAATTCTCAAAGATACTTCAGACGGTGGAAACCTGAGATTTATCCTTTTTTATGGAAGTGGGTGGTCTCAAAATCTGTGCACAAGACCTTTAAGTTGATTCTAAGGCTTGAGGATAGGATAGAGAGTTTGGAGAATAAGCAGATATAAAAAAGGCGGGCGGCCTGCGGCCGCCCGCCTACTAATTTTAAATTTTCCTTACTTATAAACTTTCTTGATCCAGCCGCGAAGCTTCATTGCTTCTGCAACTCTCGCAACGGAAACAAGATAAGCGGCTGTTCTTGGATCCACTTTCTTCTCTGTGTAGGCAGCATAGACATCGTGGAAAGCCTTTGTCATCTTTCTGTCGAGTCTTTCGTGAACCTCTTCCAATGTCCAGTAATAACCCGTGATATTCTGCACCCACTCGAAGTAGGAAACGGTTACACCACCTGCATTTGCAAGGAAGTCAGGCAGGACAAACTTGCCATTATTGTGAAGAATCACATCTGCCTCTGGTGTTGTTGGTCCATTCGCGAGCTCGAGGATTATCTTTGCCTTGATTCTTGAGGCATTTTCCTCTGTTATGACATCTTCAAGAGCTGCAGGGATGAGAACATCCACATCGAGTTCGAGTAGCTCTTCGTTGGTGATTTCCTTTGTGCCCGGGAATCCGACGACTGTTCCGTTGTCTCTTTTAAATTTCACGGTATCCTCGAATTTGAGTCCGCTGTCACTGTAAATTCCACCTTTAGAATCACTGATTGCTACAACTTTTGAGCCGAACATCTCTACTACGAGCTGGTGGGCAAACTGACCGGCGTTACCGTATCCCTGAATAGCAACCTTTGCATTCGCCAGGTCGACACCAAGGACCTTTGCAGCTTCACGGAGAACGTACATTCCACCTCTTGCCGTAGCATCACCTCTTCCGAGTGAACCACCCACGGGGATCGGCTTCCCTGTGATGACTCCTGGCGTGAAGTATCCTCTTAGTGTGGAGAATTCATCCATCATCCATGCCATAATCTGAGGATCTGTATAGACATCCGGTGCAGGAATGTCTTTTTCTGGCCCAATAAAGTTGCCGAGTGCCCTTATGTAGCCCCTGGCAAGTTTTTCCTTTTCGGCAAGGGACATTTCCTTTGGATTACAGATAATTCCGCCTTTTCCACCGCCATAAGGAATATCGACAACGGCAGTCTTCCAGGTCATCCAGGCTGCAAGTGCTCTGACCGTATCAATTGTTTCGTCAGGATGCCATCTAATACCCCCTTTTGTAGGTCCTCTGGCATCGTTGTACTGAACTCTGAAACCTTCAAAAACTTTGACGGTTCCATCGTCCATTTCTACCGGTATCAGTACATGCAGTTCTCTTTTTGGCTTTCTAAGTAGCATGTGTGCAGCATGATCAAGGTTTAAAATTTCTGCTGCTTTATCCAACTGCTCCTGTGCTATTTCAAATGGGTTCCTTTTTGCTCCCATGACTCCTCCTTTTAAAAGAGTTTTACAGCCAAATTATATTATTGCTTCACAGTGTGGTCAAGAATTTTTTCTTATAATTAAATATGCAAATTTTTTGGATAGGTAAGCATTTGATACGGGTTATTGCACATTATTTCCATATATTTATACCATGACCTATCTTTCATAATTCGAATCCTGTAATACTCCGTAGTTCGAACGATTAATTTTAGAGGCAAGTTACACCATAGAGGTTAAATAATTATAGTCAACTGCAAAAATTGGTATAAAAATTAAACACCGTGAAGTTTGGATATATGTTAGGATTATTCCAGCAGATTCAAAAATTCCCCTTCTAAAGTAGGAGAATCCTATTTTTTCTTACCTAAATAAGTCCTCTCCTCTATGGAAAAAGTGGAGTTTTGGAGGAATTGGAGTTTTCAAGCGGGAGCATCCCTATACCCCTTCATTTTCAAATCTCTGGTAAACTGTTTTCAACCAGCAGACGAGCTATCGTTTGAACCTCACGCTGGAATCTCTCCGGTAGCTGATTCTTTATTGGCTCAATCATGCTGTGAACGATCAGAAACATAGCTGATTCCTTTGTAAATCCGCGTGATCTCAAATATTCGATCGTCTCTTCTGGAATATGCCCAATGTAGGCCTGGTGGTCAAGATGAATATTATCATTTTTAACAATTAACGAAGGCCACACCTCAAATCTTGATTCATCCTGAAGGAGATAACCTGCAGTATCCGCAATTCCCTGAGAGCCATCGGATCCCCGGCCTGCCTCAATCACCGCAATGTGTCTCTGGTACGACTCATCACGGGAAATCCCCCTTATACTGATGAGAGCATTTGATTTTTCCCCTTCAAGATTGATCTTATATGAATCTTCAATCAGATCACTGTTCCTTGCAAATGAGATTACATTCAGTTTAATCTCCGAATAATCATTTACAAAAAATTGGTAATCACTCGAATGTTTTACCCCATTCATCAGGTTTATTACGTTGATGCAAACTTTTGAATTTCTGCCTATTTTCCCCCTTACAAGTGGTTCTACTACCTGATCTTTCCTGAAGCTGTTCAGGATTACAATTCTCACCTCTGAATTGTTACCCGTCCTGATCTCCATATTACTTAGCACTTTTAGTCCACCCGTAAGGTCTGGAACAGTACTGCCAACGACAACAGTTGCCGATGAATAATCACCAAAGTTCAGATTTATGTGATGATCCCCCATGAACTGGGTTCTCGTGAAGCAGCAAATGGGCATTGGTTCCTTAAATTTTACACCCCGTGGAATCTCAATTTTAAAGAATCGCGTAGTTGATTCGATCCGTTTTTTTGCCTTTTCATCAAACTCATCAAAGGGAGAAAATTTAATTGTTTCCTTTTTGAAAGTTTCAAATTCAACTCCAAGATTTACAAATTTTTCTTTGAGATTCAGGTATTTTTCGGGTAGTTTTTTTTCAAGGCCGAGGATAAAGCTTCTCTCATCCTCCGGTATTCTCAATTTGTCGAGGAATTCCACTATTTTGGTGTCCATTTTACGCCTCCCCTGATGCGACCATTTCTGCAATTCTCATAATTTCCATTACGTATTCAAAAGGTATGTGCTTCAAGATTGGTTGAATGTAACCCTTGATGAGCATAGTGATAGCAGTTTCCTCAGAGAAACCACGCGATCTCATGTATTCGAGTGCCTCTTCAGAGATCCTTCCAACGTAAGCCTCGTGATCCAGGTGGACGTTACCAGTTTCCGATGATAGGACAGGGTAGGTTTCATGCTTACCACCGGGGGTAAGGAGTAAGCCTGCACATTCAATATGTCCTCTTGATCCCCTCGCGTTTTTGTCTGCCCTTATTACGGTCGCGGATGTATTTTCGCCCTGGTCACGTGTGACAGCTTTTGTGACAATTAGTCCAGACGAATCAGGGGCCTTGAGATTTATATGGATGTAGTCTCCAAGAACCTCTTTTTTCTTGGTGAAAGATATACTCTCCACTATTGCCTTTCCACCTTTTCCCACGACATCGATGAGCTCGTATCTACCGGCGGATGCGCCATTCCCGAGTACGGCAGCGACAAGATGCAGCTCTGCTCCTTCTTCAACTACACCGTGGGTGAAGGGTCTCGTATGGACATAATGGGGCCAGTTCTGTAGCACAACTCCTCTCACCTTTGCTCCTTTCTCTACGTAAATCTCGGTTGCCCCAAGGTGTGCAGAGAATCTTGCAAGGGGCGGGGCTGTGCATCCTTCGATAAATGTGACTTCCGAACCCTCTTCGGCAAGTACAAATGCGTGGTCAGCCTGTGCAAGCGCACTTTCTGTAATCAAGAAATAGGCGTGAACGGGAATTTTGACCTTTACACCCTTCTTGACCCGTATAAAGGCACCACCACTCCAGTATGCCGTATGGTAGGCTACATATTTGTTTTCCCTGTAAGGCATTAGTTTGAAGGCGTATTCCTTGAGCCACTCATACCTCCTCAAAGCCTCAGACATTGGAAGCACCTCGAGGCCAAGTTTATCAAAGTAATCGAGAAAGGATGAAGTAGTACTGGTTTCGTCTACCTGAAGAAGACCAAGGACTTTTGCCCATTCGTGCTCTGGAACCCCCATTTTTTTTAGGAGATTCCTGATATCTTCCGGGAGATCATCGAGACTTTTAATCTCCGGTATTTCGATTGGAACTTCCTGTTTCAGGGGATTGAATTTTTCCAGTTCCAGTCTTGGAAGAAACGGTGGATAAGATGCTTTATCAATAAACTCTTCTGCCTCAATTCTCAAATCAATGACCCAATCAGGATCTTTGTTGAATTCACCAACTTTCCTTGCAAGACTATTCATGAGCTTAATCCCTCGAATCCTGATTTTTCGATGGATTTTGCAAGTTCTGGGCCGCCGTGAGCTCTGAATTTGCCGCCGATCAGTACGTGCACATGATAGAAGTCCGGGAGAAGTTCCAGGATCCTTGCGTAGTGGGTAATAAGAACAATTCCGGTTCCCTTCTCCAACGCCTCGTTTATGGTACCTGCAATCAGCTTTAATGAGTCTACGTCAACCCCGGTATCCGGCTCATCCAGAATTGCAAACTTAGGGTAAAATAGGAGCAATTGGGCCATTTCGCCCCGTTTCCTTTCACCACCGGAGAATCCCACATATAGCTCCCTCTCGAGAAACTCCTCGTCGAGTCCGACTCTTGCAAAGGCCCTTTTTATCAAAGAATTGTCGCCGTTTTTCCCACGGATTTTGAGTCCTTCTCTTAGAAAAGTAAGAAAGTTTACAGATTTTACTTCTGGAGGAGCCTGGTAAGCTATAAAAAGACCTTTAAGAGCCCTTTTCTCCATAGGCAGATCCGTTATATCCTCTCCATCAAGAAGTATCCGGCCGTCCACAATTTCATACCTCTCACTCCCCATAATGCCAAGTGATAGTGTGGTTTTTCCACTTCCATTTGGTCCCATAATTACATGTAGTTCTCCACTTTTCACCGTAAGGTCTATACCTCTCACAGTAACTTCATCCGCCTCCTTTGGTTTCACGAAAAGATTCTCCACCCGAAATTCACTCATTTTCAAAACCTCCGGAATTTAGATTTAGACCTACATTATACAATAGTTGACTAAAAAGGTCAATTATTGTCAGATGGTGTCCTAAAACTTATTTATCCTTGTACAAATAATCAAGCGGTTTTTGACATCTCCCTCCTTGCAAAGTGAGGTTTTTTCAGAAAGTCCTCTTTTGTTAAAAGGGGGATTCAGGTGGGTATATATTGCCCATATTTTTCGAACAGTCTCATTATTTTAAAATGTGAGACTTATTTGTGGAGATTGCATTTCGCTTCACAAGTTATCCATGAAGAAAAGAGTTTTTTTGCACGATTATAGATTTTTTTTAGAATGGTTGTATTTGTTTTCAGAAGGTATCAGTGGTTTACAAAGGATGCATAAAGCTTGTTATTCTAAGGATTTGCTTATATAATAAGTGGAAATTTTCCAAAACATGTTGGAGGTGTGTAATGGCTGCAACCATTAAGAGAATTTCTGGCGCACTTGTTGTTGGTACAGGAATGAGTGGGGTGAAGATGAACGAAATTGTATGGGTGGGGAAATTGGGACTGATTGGTGAGGTCATCAGGCTTGAGGGTGACGACGCATACATTCAGGTTTACGAGGATACATCAGGGCTTTTTGTTGGTGAACCAATTGAGCCCACGGGTGAATCACTGATTGTAGAGCTCGGACCAGGTTTACTTTTCAATGCATTTGATGGAATTCAGAGACCTCTTGAAAAAATCAGGGAGGAGAAGGGGGATTTTATTGAGAGAGGTGTTCACACAGTTGCCCTTGATAGGGAGAAAAAATGGACTTTTGAGCCCATTGTAAAAAAGGGTGATAAGGTGGCACCGGGGTTCAAATTGGGGAAAGTTCAGGAAACCCCTTCAATCACCCATTACATTCTATTTCCACCTAACGAGAAGGAGGGAGTTGTAAAAGAGGTCAGAAAGGGAGATTTCACCGTTGAGGATCCGGTGGTTATCCTTGAGGATGGCAGAGAGATTAAGATGTATCATCGCTGGCCAGTAAGAGTCCCGAGACCTTACAAGAAAAGGTTAAGACCAGTGGTGCCTTTGATGACTGGTCAGAGGATCCTAGATTTCTTCTTCCCCATTGCGCTTGGTGGAAGTGCAGCTCTTCCAGGTGGTTTTGGCACAGGTAAAACGGTACTTGAGCAGACATTGGCAAAATACTCGCTTGTTGATGTGGTGATTTACATTGGCTGTGGTGAGCGTGGAAATGAGATGACAGAGGTGCTTGTGGAATTCCCGGAACTTGAGGATCCACAGAAGGGTGGACCACTCATGGGTAGGACCGTGCTGGTTGTAAACACCTCCAACATGCCGGTTGCAGCCCGTGAAGCTTCAATTTATACGGGGATTACTATTGCGGAGTACTTCAGGGATATGGGATACAACGCACTATTACTTGCAGATTCTACATCGAGATGGGCAGAGGCATTGCGTGAGATTTCTTCACGTCTTGAGGAGATGCCAGGAGAGGAAGGATACCCAACATATTTACATGCAAAGCTCGCAGGTTTCTATGAGCGTGCAGGTAGAGTTGAGACACTTGGACAGGGAGACGAGCAGGGCTCAGTGACAGTAGTAGGGGCTGTCTCACCACCAGGTGGTGACTACTCAGAGCCTGTGACCCAGAGTACCATGAGAGTTACCGGTGCTCTCTGGGCACTGGACACTGATTTAGCGCACAGAAGGCATTTCCCGGCCATTAACTGGCTCAGAAGTTATACACTTTACTATCCATTAATTGAGAAATGGTATCTTGACAACGTGACACCCGATTGGAGTGAGTACAGAAGATGGGCTGGTGAAATGCTCCAGAGGGATGCCGAGCTCCAGGAAATCGTGCAGCTCGTTGGCCCTGACGCACTCCATGACCATGAAAGGTTGATGCTGGAGACGGGTAAATTAATCAGGGAGGCATTCCTCCAGCAAAATGCATTCCACGAGGTTGATGCCGCATGTCCAACCGACAAGCTTTTCAATATGATAAAAATTATCAGATTTTTCTATGAAACCTCTGAAAAGGCTCTAAAACAGGGTACAGCTACCATTGAGACAATAACAACACTTCCCGAGCTCGAAGAGATAACAAGACTGAAGGAGCTTCCAGTTGATAAATTTAACGAAAAAGTAAAAGAAATAGAATCAGCACTTGTTTCCAAGTTACTCGGTGAAAAAGCAGCTGCATAGTTATCCTAAAACGTAGAAATTAAAAGAATATTTTGTTTCAAAGGGAGACGGTGAGCTCCCTTTGAATTTTTTATGGATTTAACGGGTGGATCCCGTTGAAATGAGATAAATCAGAAAGGGAGGCTCGTTTCAAAATGTCTAAAAGTAGAGAATACCCAATCCATGAGATAGAAAAAAAATGGCAAAAATGGTGGGAAGAAATTGGACTGCACAAAACAAAAGAGAATCCCGAAAATAAATATTACGTCCTCGAAATGTTCCCATATCCATCTGGTGACCTTCACATGGGACATCTCAAAAATTATGTTATCGGTGATGTGGTGGCACGAGTAAAGCTCATGGAAGGTTACGATATCCTGCATCCTATGGGATGGGACGCCTTTGGACTTCCTGCGGAAAATGCTGCCATAAAGCACGGTATCGATCCCAAAGAATGGACCTATAAAAATATAAACACTTACAAAGAAACTCTTCAAAGTATTGGG
>Ga0256833_1002709_pt1 | contig 12306 bp, 8 predicted proteins | sample 356284metaG_FD_190535 | JGI IMG/M metagenome (GOLD analysis project Ga0256833, IMG submission 190535) | Hydrothermal vent microbial communities from Mid Atlantic Ridge, Atlantic Ocean - 356-284 | ecosystem: Environmental > Aquatic > Marine > Hydrothermal vents | place: Atlantic Ocean: Mid...
TTCACCCCCTCCACCACAACCAATAAAAAATAGGAGTAGTATAAATGTAATTAATAAGTTCTTCATTGCTTTTATTTTCCTTAATATCTATAGTTAAATATATTATACAATTTAATACTTATAATATTACATTTATATTGTAGAGAAATTGTTCTCTTGCTCTTTTTATTACTCCTGTGGCATTCTTTTTGGTTTTCTTGGTCGTGTAGGTTTAAGTGTCTGTTTAGACTGTTTCATATTTGTTGCATTTTTTTGAAGGTCAATAACAAAGCAACTGTTATTAAATGAAGCATCATAAACTTCTGCTACATAGTCACCTTTGTTTAAATTTATAGTTAGCTCATCACTGCTTACCCCCTCTAGTGGAGACATACCCATTGAGTCAAATGGGTACTCTGCTTTATAGAGAACAATATCAGGGTCTCCATACTCTCCACCATATGGTTTTGCACTAATTGTGTAGATGTTTGGAGTATCTATATGTAGTTTTAAAAAGGTACGGTTTCCTAATTTGTTATATACACCAAAATTGTTTTGGTTACATTGAGTAACCCAGTGGTTAAGCTCTAATGTACGATAAACAGGAGTTTTATAAACTCCTTGTGCTAAATTGGTTCTGTAGTTACCATAGTCATCATTAATAGTATTGATATTTTCAGAACTTACAACACGGTCAATAGCCGATTGTTGAGATGAATTTTCATTTTTCAATGCATTAATAAAGGTAAAGATACTTGTAAATGCTTGTGCATTACGCTCTTTGTTTACCATAATATTATAGAGAGGTTTAAACCCAAGAGATATGTTATCACTTCCATCACTGTTACTATCATAAAGGTCATAGAGTATTCTCTGTATAGAAGCTTCAGAGAACCAACCAGGGTTTTCAGCTGGAGCATTCTCTATGTTCATGAACCAACCAGAAGATTGTTGTGGTCCTGAGGTATCAAAATAGATTGGGTCGTCGGTAGCAATAGCAGACATAGCGTTTCCAAATCCCTCTCCAAATGCTACACGAATGTCAAGTGCATCTCCTGATGAGTGTGGTCCACCAATGCTGTCTGAACGTGAAAATTTATCTTCAAAAAAGTGTGACCATTCATGAATAATAATATGGTCATCATACTCATCGGTATCAGAGTCTGCATCACCCAATATCCAAAGATTATTGTTTCCATCGTAATTTGAAGTTACAATTTGTCCTAAACTTTTGTCTCCACCTGCAGCAACATTATTTGGTGACCAATTGACTAACAGATGAGGAAAGGTGACATTTGGATTGGCTTTAACTACTTTTTGCATAATAGTGTTAATACTATCTAAAATAGCAAAAGGTGCAGCATCTCTTGAACCTGAATAGGATTGCCCATCCCACCCTGATGTAGCATTTAAATTCCTTTTACTTGAACCATCTCCACTATTGTGTAGCTCACCTTCAATGACATACATCGCTTTTAAGTTAGTATTGTCAACAACAGAGAGATCCCAAGTATCTTTTTTGAACATACGTGCATAGACTCTAATTTTAACATCTGTATCTTTAGGAACATAAACAACATACTCTCCATTGGCATCTGTAGTAGTTTCAGCTAATGTTTGACCATTCTCATCTAGTGCTTTAACAACAACATATTTAGCTGTAGCTTTTTGTGTATTGGCGTAATCTAATTTTACAAGACCATAAGCATCTACTTTTGAGGGAACTCTGTCATAAGTGATAGTTCCTGAAATCTTTGAACCCTCTCCAACAGGTACTGGTTCTGGTGTACAACCTATGAACATTAGTCCCAATAGAGAGACTAAAAATAGTGAATAAAACTTATGTAACATACTTAACCCTTTCTTGAATACATACTATAATTAAATATAGTGTAGCATATATAATTATAAAAATCTATACTTATTTTTTATTTTTTTTTATTCTTAAATTTATATTAAATAAAAGTATTAAAATATATTTCAATAGTTTTTTTAGAAAGAGTAGGCTAAAATATTTTTGAAGAAAAAAGGTAGGAAATAGATGATATATAGACCAATAGTGCTAGATAAAGAGGTAGTATTTTCAAAGAAAAAATTTATTGTGAGTAAAACAGATGTAGATGGAATAATACTCTTTGTAAATAAAAATTTTTGTGAAGTATCAGGTTATACTCAAAGTGAATTGGTGGGAGAGCCACATAGTGTTTTAAGACACCCTGATATGCCAAAAGCTATCTTTTATATGTTATGGAAATCACTTCTATCTGGAATGGAAATATCTGCTGTAGTAAAAAATTTGGCAAAGAGTGGTGAATACTATTGGGTAATTGCAGACTTTTCAATAAAAAGAGATAAATATGGTAAGTTAGAGAGTTTTAGCTCTTTTCGTCGTATAGCTTCTAAAGAGGTTATAGAGGTTATGCAAATTTTATATGCAGAGATGCTTCTAGTAGAGAGAAGAAAAGGGGTAGAGGGTTCTTTACGTTATTTAGAAAACTTTTTAGAAGAGAAAAATATGAGCTATGAAGAGTTTTTAGAAGATTTAGTAAAGCCAAAAGGTATTTTAGCTCTACTAATTAATAATTTTAAAAAGGTACTTAATTAATAAAAGTACTTTTTGATACCTGTGATAGAGCTATATTTTGCTGGTTTCCAATAACTCTTCGTGCAAAAAGAAATTTCTGTTTATAGAACTTTTTTTTGTCAAATGAGGAAATAATCACTTTTTTACCTCCTGAACTCGCATGAATGAATTTATGGTCTCCTATATAAATACCAACATGATTGACTATTTTTTTGAACTCTTTTGTGGTATCAAAGAAGACTAAATCACCCTTTTTAAGTTCAGAAAATGTAATTTTTTGACCTATAGTAGCCTGATATCCAGAGTATCTAGGTAGGTTAATACCATTTTGTTTAAATACATATCTTGTAAATCCAGAACAGTCAAAAGCAGAAGGACCATTGGCAGCCCAAATGTACTTGACACCTAAAAATTGTCTAGCTGTTTGCAATATCTCATCTTCTTTTGAGATAGTTAGCCAATCCTCTTCTAAATTTGCTGTTTGGTATGTAATTTGAGGCTCTATAGTGGTATCAGTGGTTTTACTGGTGAGTAGTGGTTCATCTATTAAAGATAGGTTACTCTCTGTTTCTAAAGCATACTCTTCTGATAGAGGAGCAGTGGTATTACTTTCAATGGTAACGTCACCATTGAGTTTGTAGGTTTGACTCTTTTCTTCTAAATCGAGTACTATTTTCTTATCCGTTGACTTCACTGGGATAATCGTTGATATTTTCTCTTGCAGACATCCTGAAAATAGGAATGGTGTAACCATTAATGCCAGAGAAACTCCGTTGATTTTTCTCAAAAAGTTTCCTTCATATAATAGAATTTTACAAAAATGTACATGATAATTGTGTAGTAATTGTGTTTTTACTAGTATATAATTAGTTTAATTTTTTAAGTTAAAAAGAGTGCTTTTCTACCTCTCTAATAGTTTAATAAATAGTATGATATTATAAAAAAAATCAAGGAAAAAATATGAATAGAGCAATTTTTTTAATTATATTACTACTTTTTACTGCATGTGATGAAAAACCAGAATCAACTACAGTAGAAAAAGAGCAAATCAGTAAGGTCGATAGATTAAATCTGAAAGAGAGAAGAGAAGAACAGATAGATTTATCTACACTTAATGGTGAAGATATTTTAAGTAAAATGGGTTTTGATATTAATGGTGAAAAAGTTACTATTGATTTAAATAGAACAAATGAGTTTATGAAAAAGATGGAGATTGAGATGCATGGACGAGCTGATGAGATAGAGCATAAAATTGAAGATGCCGATATAAACTTTTCAAAAGGGTTTGGTATTGATATTAGTGATGAAAAGGTCAGCTTAGATTTAAATAAAACAAGAGATATGTTACAGCAGATAAATATTTTGATGAAAGATATACTTTTAGATGCAAACGGTACTATTCATTAATATTATTGTTGTAGTATTCATTAATATACTATATAAGGAAGATTGATGAAAACAGTAGATATGAACTCAGAAGAGTTTAAAACAGAACTAGAGAAGACATGGAAATTTGTTGAGAAAGTAAGTAAAAGTCGTGGTTGGGTACAAAATCCTAATGATGATGTCAACGAAGGTGTTGCTATGGGTCTTGCACGTAACAAGCTCATCTATGGTAAACGTTACTGCCCATGTTTTATGGTAGAGGGTGAGACTAAAGAGGAGCAAAAAGCAGCCAACAATAGAATTTGTCCTTGTAAACCAGCTATTGAAAAAGAGATTCCAGAAGATGGATTGTGTCATTGTGGAATTTTTTGTACCCCTGAGTATGTAGAGGCTCAAAAAAAATAAAATAATTTTTAAAGAGAGGTATTAATGGTAATCCTCTCTCCTAGTTTAGGAATTTTATCTGCATGATAGTTAAGTTCAAGTAGCTGTTCTCCCACCAATAAGAGAATAGATTCTCCATTAATCTGTAAAACCTCACCACTAATTTTGGATTTATTGGTTGAGAAAACCTCTTTTGGTGTTCCATTATTTACCACTTTTCCTAGCTCTAAAACTATAACCCTTGAAGCCATACGATAGATATCTGAAGTATCATGACTTACCATAAAAGTAGTTGTACCAAACTTCTTATGTAGGATTAAAATCTCATCTTGTAGATTTGTTCTCATGGTTGGGTTTAGGGCAGAGAGGGGTTCGTCCATAAGTAAAAGTTTTGGGCGTTTCATGAAAGCTCTACATAGGGCAACACGCTGTTTTTGACCTCCACTAAGTGTTTTGGGTAGTCTATTTTTTAGATTTGTAAGTTCTGTAGTGGCTAAAAGTTCTTTGGCTAAGGTTTTGTCTTTTGCTACATAGAGAAGATTTTGCTCTACACTCATATTCTCAAATAGTCCATACTCTTGAAAGACAAAGCCAATCTCTCGTTTTTGAATAGAGAGATTATTCCAACTCTTACCATGAACTTCTATCTCTCCTTTACTACTCTCTAGCCCTGCTAAGATACGCAACAGTGTGCTTTTCCCTGCACCACTCTCTCCTGTAATGGCTAAAAACTCTCCCTCTTTAATCTCTAAATTGACCTCTAGGTTCATTGCTCCACTAGCACCATGAAGCTCCTTTTCAATATCTATCTTAATCACTAGGAGACCCCTTTAAAATACTTCTGTTTGTGGTTAAAAATATAGACACTAAGTAGCACCATAAAGCTAATTAAGAGCATAATAGCAGAGTAGATATGAGCAGAGAGATACTCCATAGAGTCATGCATCTCATAGATAGCAATAGAGGCTACTTTGGTCTCATTTGGAATACTCCCCCCAATCATTAGCACAACTCCAAACTCTCCAATAGTATGAGCAAAAGTTATAATAATCGCAGTAAGGATAGCTGGTTTAGTGTTGGGAATTACCACTTTAAAAAGGGTAATTAGTTGACTTTTCCCTGCAATATAGGAGGCCTCTATCATACTTCTATTTAAACTCTCAAAACCACTCTGTAATGGTTGTGTCATAAAGGGTAAAGAGTAGATGCAACTAGCAATTACCAATCCAATAAAGCTAAAATTTAGAGCTGTTCCATCAAAAACGGTTAAAAGATAAAATCCTAAAACCGATGGTGGCAACACAATTGGTAGAGAGATAAAACTCTCTATAATTGGTTTGATTTTGGATCTACTTTGAGAGAGTCTCCATGCTACAGGAAGAGCAATAAAAAAGAGTATAAAGGTGGTAATTCCTGCTAGTTTAAATGATAATATAAAGGGGGTAAAATCTAAGTTTTTTAAAGTGATTAATATATCGTCCATAGTACCCCTTTATTTTTCTATTTAGCTAGTTTAATTGATGAGACAACCAATTTACCTTTTTCTTCAATTATGGTTAAAAGGTGATTGCTTACCCCTTTTAGGCTCTTTTTACCATTTGATATAGTGTAGTTAAAGGTAATTTTAACCTCTATTTCATCTCTACTCTCTTTAATAATATCTGTTTTGATATTATCATAACTTCGTGTTGCCCAATCCTTAAAGTAGTCTGTTTTATCAGTTAAAAGCATCTCTTTTGTTACATTTTCTCTTCCAAAATAGTGTTTAAGTGGATAGCTAAAGTAGTCTGCAAACTCTATTGGATTTGTGCTTGACATCTCTTTTGTATATATCTCTCTTACTAATGCCTCTGCACTCTCTTTAGTTAATATTTTTGCCTTTTTTGTTTTAGGAGCTTTCCATAACTCAATAGATGTAACAAGAAGTTTATGGTTTTGTGCTGTTAGGGTGATTAGATGGTTGCTTCTTCCTTTTAATCTTTTTTTACCATTGTAGAGTGTGTAGTCAAAACTTATTTTTACCTCTATCTGTTTAGATAGTTTTGTGATACTACTAGCTTTTATCACCTCTGTTTTTATATTGCTATAGATTCGCTTAGACCATTTTTTAAAGTACTCTCGTTTATCTTTTAGGAGTTCCTCTTTTTTGAAATTTTTGGTTCTAAAGTAAATATTAAGTGGAAATTTGAAAAATTGGATAAACTCATTAGGGTTGTTACTATTCATCTCTTTGGTATATATCTCTTTAACTAACTCTTGGGCTTGAGTATTAATCATATTGAGATGTTTATTTTTTGGGGCTACCTCTTTTACTACTTTTTTTACTTTTTTATAGTTTTTTAATCTATCTACAATAACCTCTTTTGCCCCTTTGGCATAAGCTTTTATACGTGTGTCATACATCGCTTCTGTTATAAGAGCAGGGAGTTTACACTCTCCTACGCTACTTGCTAGAAGAGGAGTGTAAAAAACTCCTCTATTTTCAATATTATAATAGCTGTTTTTGTAACTGTCCCATCTTCTTTTTCTTGGTAGATTTATAAATGATAAAACACGGTCATCGCGTATCTCTTTATGTTCAAATGCTATATTTTCATCTTTAAATAGAGCTTTTTTCTCTTTAATGTTGTTATTGACAATCTCAAAACATGCAGGGATTCGCTGGTTAACTACAACATGGTCAATCTTTCCATAGTTTACAACTGTCACTTTAGAGAAGAGTCTGTCGCCCCTTTTTAGTTTTTTAAGATTTACCTCATTACCATTTTCATCAATAAATTGACGTTGAATACTTAATGGCTCTTTAGTGGAGAGCTGATTGTAAAGAGGCTTCTCCTCATTGTAAAGTAGCTCTAGGTTATAGCTAAGGTTTGAGCCGTGTGGGTTTATGGTTACGCTACTGTTTGTAATGTGATTTAACATTAAAACATCTGAATGGGTGTAGTTTTTTGTTTGATTGTTTACTGTTAATGTTACGTCCATTTTTGATTTTTTAGGTTTACCTAAATAGATACTCACTGCTTTTAGTGCCATCGCTTTACTTTGGGTAGAGTAGAGGTGAGAGAACTCATTTTTTATCTTCTCTAAATCTCTACTATCTTTGTTGAAATATTTAGTTTTAACTATAAAGTGCAACATCATATCTCGAACATTGGATTCAAAATCACCTGTTGTATCGCTATATATTTTGTAGGAGTAGCGTGAGAGGTCATAACTGTTGTCATTAAATAGTTTTTTAGCCTTCTCTTTTTCACCTTGCATCTTTAATATTGCCGACATGTAGTAGGTTGCTAAAAAATGCCCTTTGTAGATACCTTTTTCATAAAGCATATTTGCCATACTTATTGGTAAAGCACCATTTTGGGCTAAAATATACCCTGCATAGACTCTATGGAAATTGGTGTAATATCCACTATAATTGCCTGTTTTATTTACTACATTTTTTAGCATTTTTATAATTTTCTTTTTAAAATCATTTTTAACTTCAGCACCATCTTGTGCAAGGTCAAGTAGAGTCTCAGAAGCGTAAAGTGAGGCGTAAGCATGAACCTTTTTCCCTCCTTGCCAATAGGTAAACTCACCATAATAGTTTTGCATGTTATCTAACTTTTTAATCCCCTCTAAGATAAAGTGTTTACGCTCTCTATCTAGGTTTTTATCATCTAAAAAGGGTTCGGCATAATGCATAGCCGTAAGTTTAGATGAGGTCTGTTCAGCACAACCATAAGGGTAGCTTATTAGGTAGTTCAACTCATCTCTCAATGCTCCAATGGGGTTGTCGGAGAGTGTGATAAAAAGTCGTGCATCTTCATACCCTTTTGGTAGGGTAATAGTTTTAGGTTTGTTGGTAACTCCTCTAAAGCTTTTTGTGGCTAATGCATAAGGGCTAAAGGTTGGAAGCTCTGCACTTTTGGTTACTTGTTTTGCACCATAGGTTGCAGTAAGGGTGATGTTTCCATCTCCTATCTTTGAACTTTTAAGTTGAGCTGTAAGTAGGGTTGAGCTATTTGGTTTAACCACAAGAGTATTTTTAGAAAGTTTAAAGTGAAGATTTGGGGAGGTGGTTGCTAAAAGCTCTACTGTTTTAGGGTGGGCAGTGGTATTAAAGAGTCTAATCGGAACCTCTATGGTATCTCCTTTTAAGATATATCTTGGGTATGATGGTTTAATCATCACATCATCTTTAATAGTAATATCTTGACTTGTTACTCCAACGGAGTTGCTGTTTAGTGCAATGGCAACTACAGAGGCACGACCATTGAACTCGGGAATATTTATCTCTATTTTGGCCACACCATTTTTACTCTGAACTATACCCGACCAAATCATAAATGGCTTAATCCATTTTCCAAATTCAGGTGCAAGGTGTTTTTGACGCTTATTAAGTAAATCTCCTGCTCCAAAATCGACCAATTTCCCCTTTGCAATGTGACATAAGAGTTGGTCATAGAGGTCGTAGTAGCTTAATGATTGTTTCGATTTTTCATTAAAAAAGTTAAATATTTTTGGCTCTTTTTGATTGATGAGTTGTAAGATTCCTCTATCGACAATAGATATAAGCACTTTAGATGGTTTAGAGGTTTTTACCTCTATTTTAAGGTTTGTTTTCGATTGTGCTGTTTTTGGAAGATTGAGTTTAATATCTATTTTATGCTTTTCTCGGTTTGGTTTTATAAATTTGTACCCCATTGCTCTAAATGGGATAAGGGTCGATTCTGTATTGGTTGCTCTAAATGCTATAGCATGAAGGTAGAGACCCCTTTTTAGTTTTTGTTTAATGGTAATTGAGCCTTTAGCTACCCCTTTGTGTATAGGGATTAATTTGTAATTACCAACTCTACTACCCTCTAAAGTAAGTAGAAGTTGCCCCTCTAAAATAGGTGATTTAACTTCTACATCAATAGTGTCTCCTTGTTTATATAGCCTATTTTTAAAGTGAATATCAAGAGATTTTAGGTCATTTTTAGGTGATATACTGGTGTAGTTCCACCACCAAACATTAAAGTCAATAGAGGCAGAGTGTCCACCTATTAGGTCATTGACCTCAACAATAAAATCACCGTTGTCATTAATCTTTCTTGAGAAATTTTCATTTGAATGAATGGTAAAACTCTCTACTTCTGTTATCTCTTTTGTCCAGTTGTAGTTTCCGTTACTATAGTTGTAGTGCCACTCTATTTTTTTAATATGAACATAGAGTTTTCTATCTATCTCTTTTGAGGTTATAGGGTCAATTAGAACTGCTTTACCTTTTAGCTTTTGACCCTTCTCAAGAGAGGTTGCTCCTATTTTTAACCCTACCATAGCGTTGTAGGGGAAAATCTTAACTTTTTTATAGGTGGAGACAGGTTGTGCATCGTCCATAACTGTTACCCCAATCATTGTCTCTAAAATAGATGGGACTTTACCTTGAATATGAGCAGGGAAGAGTAGTTCAAACTCTCCTTTGTTGTCTAGTAAAATATCTTCTGTGTGGTTAAGGTATGAATCTATTGCCTCTTCATTGAGATGGTGATTGCTAAAGGTATATTCTTTGTAAGCCTTATTGTGGTAGTCAATAGGACGAGCCATAAAGCTTACTTTTCCTGATAAATTAGACGATGGAGCTCCAAATAGATATGATGAGCTGATATTAATATCCATAATCTCATTGGTACGATAGATTGTTTTATCAGTGGCTATATGGTTCTCTATTTTAGGTGGCATAAATGCTTCCACTTTAATCTTTTTATACCCTATCTGTTTGTTTCCCATATAGACACGTAGATAGTGGTCGCCTGTTTTGTCATTTACTCCAAGTTGGTAACTAAAATCAACCAATCCATAGTTGTCGGTATGGTATATTTTTTTATAAACCGTTGCTCCATGACTATCTTTTAACACCACTTTAATAGGAAGCTTAGAGGCTGAGATAAAATCTCTATCTTTTACAGTAATCAGTGCATGAATTTTACTCTTTGGACGGACAATATTAGATTGAAAATAGACAAATGCTTTAAAGCGTTCTTCTGTTTCTAAAATTTTATATGGTGTTGCTCCCGATACATTTTGGGTAAGAGCTAAAAAATTTCTGTCATCTTTAGTGCGTACAATCACCCCTTTAGGCGAACTTTTTAATAGTTTAGGGTTATGGATAATAGCTACCCCTTTAGTGTTGGTGGTAGCTCTTCCTAAGAGAGCATTGTTTGCACCATAAATCTCTACAGTAGCACTCTTTACAGGTTGTGCTTTATCGAGAGTAAGAATAGAAACAAATGCCTCTTCTTTTCCTACATTGACAGCAATACCTAAGTTTGAGAGAAAAAGGGTAGTAGTGGTAAACTTTTCATTATCTTCTTTGTTAAAGTGCAGAGTAATCTTATAAACCCCTACAGGTAGAGCATTTTTGCTTAAATCGGAGAGTTTAAATTTCTGTTTGGTAATTACATTTTTTTTATTATTTAATATCAATTTTTTAGTGAAAATCTCTTTAGTATAACTATCTAAAGAGTCTCTATTAGCACCATTAAAGTTCATAAAATAGCGTAAGTTGTCATCTAAAACACGCTCTACAACTAAAGTGGCATGATTAACATTTACAGAAGAGAAAGAGAACTCTCCACGGTTCGAGATGTATGGTTTCTCTTTATCAAACATGATACTCTCTTTTCGTTCCCCTGTTATTAGGGTGTAGTGTTTATCCTCTTTTAGCTCTCTATAGTAGGTCTTTAAGCCCCTCTTTAGGGTTACATTATAGCGATGGTTAGGCTTAAATTCACTAGAGGTTACATCGTGGTAGTAGTAGGAGTCTTTAATATTATATTTTTTGCGTGTTTCATAGTTAATATATCTATTCTCTCCCACTTTAAAATCATCTATCCCCTCAATGGCAATGGCATCTCTACTGTTTCCAATAAGGTCATCATTTACAAAAATTCTCAAAGCAAATTGACCATTTTCAAGAGCCACCATTTGTGGTGAGTCTTTTAGTGTTAATCTCTTTCTATTTGAATCTAAATCTATCTTCTGTGGTTCATTAAATGTGTTACTATAACTCTTAGTAAAGAGTTTTCCAAATTTGGTTTTTAGTTTTTTGTTGATGGTGAGTTTTAAAGGGTACTGCTCAATCTTTTCATCTATCTGAAGAACTAAATATTGCCCCTCACTACTTACGACACTATAGTGGAGTTCTGTTTTTGTCATTTTGTTAAGCTTCGTAATCTTAAGTGCTTTTTGAATAGTTTTGGTGTCAATCTCATCATTAAATGTTAGACGAAACATCTTATTGTGTTTAAAGAAATCAACGTTCAGAAGAGAAAAGTTGTTAGTAGAGAATGAGAAGTTCTCTTTGTTATAGTGGCACTCATATTTGGTAGATGCATGAAGTTGTTTTTTGGGAATAACTTTAAGTCTTGTTGGGGATTCAACCTTATAGACAGCATCAAGTTGAGGTAAACACTTAAGGAGAGGTTTGTGGGTATAGGTAATGGAGTCATCAAAAGTATTTACCGTAGCTTTAATAACAAAAGGGCTATTGAGAGGTGTTACACCAACAAGAGTAGAGATGGTATTTGCAAAAAGTAATTTGGCAAAGAGTATGGTAAAAAGAGTATATTTTAACATTTTGAGTTCACTTTTTATGAATGGTACTCTTATTTTTCTTTATTTTGGTGTTAAAATAGAAGATTATGGTTTTTTTTATCTCTCTATATTAAAAAAGTTAATAGTTCTCATCTTTGCCCCCTCATCTAAACATGATATGGTATGTTTTTTTGGCTCTAAATAGTGGTAGATGGCCTTTCCAGATTGTGCAACAATTGGGGGTTGTTGGTCAATAAGCCAATAGATAGTACTATTCTCTTCAAAGGAGAAACACTCTAATTTGGTCTCTTTTAATTCGTTTGGTAGAAGCTTGTTTCTTATATATTGTTTCTCATTGATGGGGCTTGTAATGAGTGGTTTATACCCTCTCCACTCTTGGTAACATCTATGGT
>Ga0256833_1002710_pt1 | contig 12306 bp, 9 predicted proteins | sample 356284metaG_FD_190535 | JGI IMG/M metagenome (GOLD analysis project Ga0256833, IMG submission 190535) | Hydrothermal vent microbial communities from Mid Atlantic Ridge, Atlantic Ocean - 356-284 | ecosystem: Environmental > Aquatic > Marine > Hydrothermal vents | place: Atlantic Ocean: Mid...
TGCCGGACAGGTGGGTCTGGCAATTGCCAAAAAAATGCTCCACGAAAATCCGAAAAAACTCGTCATATCCTCTCTTTTTAAAGAAGAGAGTGAAGAAGCAATAAATGAGCTAAAAGCATACATCGACAGAGTATACAAAGACCACAACCGTCCAACCACTGAATTTGTCCCCGAATCTGGCAATATATTCGTGAGAGAAGAACTCGTCGGACTCTCACGTGAAGAGATTCTCAACACCCCCGAGTATCGTGACAAAGTTATGGAAGATGTTCTTGGCGAGATTACCGATGACATCGTACACAACTCCCACCTTTATAAAATCATTCACCGACACAAACCTGAAATCATTATTGATGCTATCAACACAGCAACAGCTCTTGCATACCAGGACATCTATTCTGCTGCCTCCGAGGTTAAAAGTTACCTCGACACAGGTGATTTCTCGAGCAAAGAGTTCCCGGTCAGTGTTGCCCGGCTTGTGACAAGTTTGTACATTCCCCAGCTCGTTAGGCACATTCAGATACTTTACCGTGCCATGATGGACAACAACACTCAGATGTACGTAAAAATAGGAACAACGGGTACAGGTGGAATGGGACTCAATATTCCTTACACTCACGGCGAAGAAAGGCCTTCGAGGGTATTGCTTTCGAAATCCGCAGTTGCGGGCGCACAAACACTACTATTATTTCTCATGGCAAGAACTCCGGATGCTCCGATTATTAAGGAAATAAAACCTGCTTCTCTAATAGCATGGAAGAGAATTTCCTCGGGTGAAATTAAAAAACGTGGACAAACAATTTACCGTTACGACTGTCCACCCAATGAAGCTGTTGAACTTAAAGATGGCGAAATTTTTGATTACAAGAAATTTAATATCGGAAAACCGTTAAATGTACCACTGAAGGCGGTATTCATTGATACGGGTGAAAATGGGGTATTTTCTCTTGAAGAATTTAAAGCAATAACTACCCTTGGACAGATGCAGGCCGTCACTCCAGAAGAGATTGCAAAAAATACGCTCCTCGAAATTAAAGGTGGTAACACTTCAAAGGACGTTATAGACGCTCTCGATGGATCGGTAATGGGCTCAACCTACAGGGCCGGTTTCCTCCGCAAATTCGCAATTAAAAAGTTGGAAGAAGAAAAAGTTAAAACTGGACGCGAAAGTATTGCCTTTGAGATCCTCGGTCCGCCAAGACTTACAAAGCTGATCTTTGAAGCTTACATTCTTAAAAACACTGTGGGTACAATGGAAAAAGCAATTTCACTCACACCGGAGAAGCTCTCCGTCGTCGTCGAGAAGGAGATTCAAGAGAACAAGGATTTAAGAAGCTGGATCCTTTCTGTTGGAATTCCCATCTTACTTTCAAATGGTAAAAAGTTACTTTTTGTTAAGAATGAGGTAACCTACAGACGCAAATTCTGGGCTGACAAACCCTGGAAAGTGACTCATGAAAACATAAAACACTTCAGGCACAACGAATGGGTTGATCTCACACCAGAAAACATGGCACAATGGCAAAAATGGTTCCAGATGATTCTCGGGGAGAAAAAACTATCTGAAGGTGACACAAGCTCCTATTTTGACAGAAGTGAAGATTTCTGGCCAACAGAGGGTAACAACGAAACTGCTATCGATCCCGGTGAGGTGGCAGGATGGATCTTCACCGTCGTTGAGCAGGGAAGCAGGATGAAAGATTGATGAAATACAATACTTATATCGAGGAAGTACCGGTCTACGTACCGGGAGTTACCACTAAAGAACTTGTAAGATCTCATGGAATTCCAGAAGAGGAGATCGTCAAACTCTCTTCCAATGAAAATCCTCTCGGCCCCTCTCCACAGGCTATGAAAGCAGTAAAAGGGGAAGTACAAACCCTCAACATATACCCAGACAACACGTACACTGATCTGAAGAACGCCATAGCGAAAAAGATTAGGGTTAAACCCGAGAACGTTGCCGTTGGAAATGGCTCAAGCGAGATTTTTCTCTTCCTCTCACTCTCATTTCTTAATGAAAATCGCACACTCGTAACTTCTAAGCACACCTTCCAGATTTATAAAATTTCGGGGAAAATCGTGGGAGCAAATGTTATACAGGTTCCAATGAGAGCCGAGTTAAAAATAGACCTTGACGGGATTCTCTCCGCAATCACAGAAAATACCTCTGTCGTTTACATCTGCAATCCCAACAATCCAACAGGTAGCTATTTAACAAAAAGTGAGATCGAAAATTTTCTCAATCATGTGCCGGAAGATGTTATAGTTGTCTTTGATGAGGCTTACTACGAGTATGTAACAGCAGATGACTATCCTGAGACGGTTAACTATATCGATCGGGGAAACGTGGTTATCATTCGCACCTTCTCAAAAATTTATGGTCTTGCCGGGTTGAGGTTGGGATATGCCATAACTTCACCTGAAATAATTGAGAAATTTGAGCATGTTAGATTCCCATTTAGTGTTTCAAAACCTGCGGCTGCCGCTGGTATTGCGGCTCTGCAGGATACATTACATGTACAAAGATCAAGGGCATCCAATGAACGCAATAAGTTCAAAATGTATAAAAAGTTTGAAGAACTTGGTGTAAAATATATACCGACTCAGGGAAATTTTACTTACATAGAAACTGAAATACCGGGAAAGAGGCTGTTCGAAATGTTATTAAATTATGGGATAATTGTGAGACCTCTCGATGCCTATGAACTCCCTATGGGCATCAGGGTTACCATAGGGAGCGACAATCAAACAGATAGATTTCTCATTGCTTTGGAGGATGTGATCAGAAAATGGGATACTACCAGTTTACGGGAAGAAGGCTGAGCAGGGTACTTGCCCTTGAAGCTTTGTACAGATTTGATCTTCTGGACGAGCCACTCAACGAGGCAATAAAAGATATTTATAACAGGGAAGACCCGCCTGAAGACGTCAAAAAATTCACAAATAAAATACTCGAATCGGTAAAAGCAAATCTTGAAGAAATAGATAAACTCATTGATCAAACAACACTAAACTGGCCTCTCGAGCGAATAACGACGATAGACAGATCAATTCTGAGAATTGCGGTTGCAGAAATGTTAGGTATCGAGGAGGTTCCTTTTAAGGTCTCAATTTCAGAGGCTATCGAAATAGCCAAGCTCTTCTCCACAGAGGAGTCTGGCAGATTTGTAAACGGGATACTTGACAACATCGCGATAAAATTAGGATTTAAGCAGGAGGAAAAGTAATGAGATTTGCACTGATTTCGGATATTCACGGCAATCTCGAAGCACTGAACAGTGTGTTAAAAAAGCTTGAAGAGATTGGCTATGACGCCATCCTCGTGCTTGGTGATGTAGTGGGCTACGGAGCTGATCCGGGAGAATGCATTGAAAAGGTCAAACTAATAGGGGCGTTTGTGGTTAAAGGGAACCATGATGAAGCTGTCGTTAATGTTGAAGAACGAAAATTTATGAACATTTACGCGAGAGAGGCCATAGAATGGACAGCATCAAATTTGGATGAGGCCCACAAAATCTGGCTTAGAAACTTACCTTACAGAATTTCACCGTTTGAAGGTTTTGAAATTACCCACGCAGAATGGGAAAAGCCGGAGAACTGGACCTATATTTTTGATGAATATGAGGCAAGATACCAATTCAAATTTATGAAGGAAGAACTTGGATTTTACGGGCACACCCATATTCCAATGATTTTTGAAAAGACTAAAGACGGAGAAGTTAAAAGGGTTGACCAGGATGAGCTCTTAATGATAAAGGGGAACAAGTACATGATAAATCCAGGGAGTGTTGGACAGCCAAGAGACAGGGACTGGCGTGCAAGCTTTGGAATATATGACTCGGAAGAGAATTTTTACGTCCAATACAGAGTTGAATATGATGTAAAAACAGCCATGAAGAAAATTATAGATGCGGGTCTCCCCGAACCTCTCGCCTATCGATTGGAGATGGGTTATTGATGAGGAAATTTTCTGTGATTTCCCTTGGATGTCCCAAGAACCAGGTTGACTCCGAAGTTTTAATCGGCGAACTTGAGAACAAAGGATACATCTACGATCCTGAGTTCGATAAACCTGACTTTGTGGTTGTAAATACCTGCGGTTTCATCCAGGATGCCGTTGACGAATCTTACGACACTTTTGAGCAATTAGTTGATCTGAAGAATCAGGGAAAAATTGGGACAATAGTCGTTACAGGCTGCCTTGTACACAGATTCAAAGAGAAGATTAGAAAGGATTTTCCTGAAATCGACCTTGTTCTCGGGATAGACCAGGAAACAGACCTGGCGGATATCCTCGAAAGGAAGATTAAGATTGAAAAAATTAGGCCCTCAAAATGGATATACTCCGGGCGAGAACCGCGGGTGTTACTTTCTTCAAATTATGCGTACATCAAAATCTCCGAAGGATGCAACAGGAGATGCTCATTTTGCATCATCCCCAGGATGAGAGGTAGGTATCGTTCAAGAAAAATCGAGGAAATCATAGATGAGGCATATTCACTTGCCCATATTGGGATAAAAGAAATCATACTAATAGCTCAGGACTTAACTCTCTACGGATATGATATTTATAATAAGCCATCTCTCGACAGACTGATAAAGGAGTTAAACAAAATCCCTGGAATTCAATGGATACGCCTCCTCTATTTGTATCCTTCTAATATCAACAGAAAATTGCTTGATGCGATTGGTGAGAGCGAAAAGCTTGCTAAATATCTTCATGTACCTATACAGCATGCCTCTGATAAAATTCTTAAACTGATGAGACGAGCTGGAGGCCGTAAGGGAGTCGAAAAGGCCATCTTTTCAATCAGAAAATATCTACCGGATTTCTTTATAAGAACTGAAGTAATTGCTGGTTTCCCCGGTGAAAGTGAGGATGATTTCAACGAGCTTGTATCTTTTATCAATGATATTAGACCAGAGAGAATTGCAATTTTCCCCTATTCGGATGAGAAAGAAGCAGCGTCCCATAGACTTCCTGATAAGGTTCCTGATGAAGTGATAAATGATAGGGTGACAGAGCTATCCTTTGTGGCACAGGATATCATGATAGATGTACAGGAAAAATTTGTCGGAGGAGAAATTAGAGTATTGATGGACAATGAGTATGAGGGACGCACAGAATTTGACTCACCAGAAATAGATTTCGTTGTCAAATTCAAAGAAAATAAGGGAACAACACCAATTGTGAAAGCAAAAATTCTGCGAGTGGACGAGACTGGAGATTTAATCGCTGAATAAGCAACGTTGTTGGATTTTTTGTCTCAGTGTACATACATGTTGGACTTTCATCCGATTAATCTTTTCCAGAGCGGACAATAAACATCTCTCCAAATCCCCTTGTGAAAAGGGTTTGTTTTTTTAGCGGTGGTCATCCCCCTCAGTCACCCTTCTTCCGAAGGGGAGTTTGCGTTCCCCCTATCACCCTTCTTCAGAAGGGTGATAGGGGGTCAGTGGTCTTGCTTAATGAAGGAAGATTTTTTACATCATGCTTTAATTTTCCCTTCAAATCTATTCCTGGACAGAATTGGGGATGAGGCCCTCTAATTTTTCCTTTATAGAATTTACAAGTAAATCCATATTTTCTCCTGTCAATGCGGATACAAAGACAGAGTTTTCGTACCTCTCTTTCAATCTTTCTATCATTGTTCTATCGAGGAGCATGTCAATCTTATTAAAAACCCTTATAAGAGGTTTTTCCCTGACTACAAGACCATCCAAAACGTCCTCAACTATCTGAATTTTCTCATCCAATCTTTCACAGGTGATATCTATCACGTGGAGCAGTAAATCAGCTTCTTTAACCACCCCGAGGGTAGCGTTGAAAGAGGCAACAAGTCCAGGTGGCAAGTCTTCAATAAATCCAACAGTGTCTGAAAGTAAAACTCTGTACGGGAATTCTGGAAGATAGAGGATTCTCGTGGTCGCATCCAGAGTAGCGAAGAGCTTATCCTCGACCTTAACCTTCGCTTTGGTTAAATAATTCATGATTGAAGACTTTCCTGCATTGGTATAACCAACTAAAGAGACTTTAAATACGCTCTGTCTTTTCTTTCTCTGAACCGCCCGTGAGCGTTCAATTACTTTTAGTCTTTGCTTAAGAAAGTGGATCCTATCCAGGATTCTCCGTCTATCAACCTCAAGTTTTTTCTCACCGGGGCCACGGGTTCCTATCCCCCCTCCGAGTCGTGAAAGGGCAAGCCCCTTTCCTGTTAATCTTGGAAGTCTGTACATGAGCTGGGCAAGCTCAACCTGTATCTTAGCCTCTGAAGTCCTCGCATGCTGTGCAAAGATGTCCATGATTACCTCAGTTCTATCAAGCACTTTGACTCCAATGATTTTCTCGAGGTTGTTCACCTGTGAAGGAGTGAGCTCTGTGTCAAAAACGACGAGATCAATGTCAAACTGTTTAACTATGTCTCTTATCTCGAGGGCTTTCCCCTTCCCGATAAAGAATTTCGGATCAATTTTCTCTCTAATTTGGAGGACCTTCTCAAATACCTCGGCTCCTGCCGTAGTCACGAGAAGTGCTAGCTCTTCCAATCGGTCTGCTTCGTCCCAGCGTTTTCTTGAACTTTTAGCGATTCCTACGAGTAAGGCCTTTTCCTTTCTCTCTCTTTCCATTTACAGGCTAACCCAGGAGGAGTACTCTCCTTCCCGGAATTCCGGAAGCGTTTTTTCCCATTTTTTGTTCTCAAACAGTTCATCCACGAATTCGTCGAGACTCTTGACAAAAACGAGTTTGAGACCCTTCTTGATCTCTGGATTGAAGGTTCTGACCTTGTTTTTGTTGTCATGAGGAAGAATCACTTTCTTTATTCCGCTTCTCCTTGCTGCAAGAATTTTCTCTTCGAGACCACCAACAGGTAAAATTTCGCCTGAAAGCGTAATTTCACCGGTCATAGCTACATCGCCAGGGACGGGGGTTTTTGTAAATGCAGAAATCATTGCAGCGAGAATTGCCACGCCCGCCGAAGGTCCATCCTTTGGAATCGCACCCTCCGGAATATGTAGATGAAGATCAACATCTTTGTAAAAATCAGATGGAAGGTTGAACCTCCTGTAATGAGCACGAATATAACTCAGCGCAGCCTTTGCCGATTCTTTCATAACATCACCCAATGAACCTGTTAGCTCGAGCTTACCAGAGCCCTTCATCAGGGCCGATTCTATTTTCAGGAGATCACCACCAAACTCTGTCCATGCAAGTCCATAAGCTACACCGATAGGAAGAACCTTCTCGCGTTTTCTCATTCTGTATTTAGGCAAACCAAGATAATCTTTGAGATTTTTATCGGTAATAGTCTCTTTTTTTCCGGTTTCAAGGTATCTCTTGGCAACTTTTCTCATTATCCTTGCAATGGACCTCTCAAGCTCTCTCACACCTGCCTCACGCGTGTATTCCCGGATAATCTTCAAAATTGCTTTGTCCGTGAATTCTATCACATCATCTGGTAAACCTATCTCCTCAAGTTTCTTAGGAATTAGATGTCTCTTTGCAATCTCCAACTTTTCAAAGTCAAGATAACCTCTGAGTTGTATAACCTCCATCCTGTCCAGCAGAGGGCGTGGAATGCCGTAAAGAGAATTTGCAGTCGTGATAAATAGCACCTCTGAAAGATCAAAATCTACCTCAAGATAATGGTCCTGGAAGTTTTGATTAACTTCTGGATCAAGAACTTCCATCAGAGCTGCCTGTGGATCACCTCGAAAATCCTGCCCCACCTTGTCAATCTCGTCAAGGAGAAATACGGGATTCTTGGTACCTGCACGTTTAATCTGCTGAATGATTCTTCCAGGCAAAGCCCCAACGTATGTCCTGCGGTGTCCTCTAATTTCGGCCTCGTCCCTCATACCACCGAGAGAAATTCTTACAAATTTCCTTCCAAGGGCGCGAGCTATGGATCTTGCGAGCGAGGTTTTCCCAACGCCTGGAGGTCCTACGAAACAAATAACCTGTCCTTTGATCTTTCCTTTAAGTTTTAAAACTGCGAGGTACTCCAGAATCCTCTCTTTGGGTTCCTCAAGTCCATAGTGGTCTTCATCCAGCACCTTTCTCGCATTTGCCAGATCGAGATTATCCCTGGTCTTTTTCTTCCAGGGAAGTGCAATGAGCCAATCCAAGTAGTTTCTAATCACAGTCGCCTCGGGGGAGACCATAGGAGTTCTCTTTAACTTGTTCAGCTCGGATAAAGCTTTTTCTCGCACTTCCTTGGGCATACCGGCCTTCTTGATCTTTTCTTCAAGCTGAGCAAACTCGTCTCCTTTCTCACCACCAAGCTCCTTTTGAAGTTCCTTAATTTCCTGCTGGAGGAAGTACTGCTTCTGGGACTTCTTGATCTCCTCTCTGACGCGATCTTCGATCTCTGATTTGAGTCTCAGAAATTCAATTTCTCTTAGAAGTATCTTAACGAGTTTATCAAGAAACGCGTCGAAAGTTGGGGTTTCGAGCAGTTCCTGTTTCTCCTCAAAACTGATAGGCAGATGAATTGTTACATTAGGAGCAAGATACTCGATATTAGTTTGTCTCTCGAGGACATTGATTACAACGTCGTCAGGAATCATCCGGTTGAATTCAACATACTCTCTGAAATACTCTTTTAGCATTCGAGTTAAGGTCTCAATTCTCGAAGGATCAAGCCTCTCCCAGGGGTATTCCTCTACTTCAGCAGTGAAGTAACCTTCATCTTTGCTCAGATTCAACAGCCGGACACGTGAAATTCCCTGGACCAGTGTTCTTATACTTCCATCAGGAGCAACAACATGCTGGATGAATTTACCAACCACTCCTACTCTGAACAGATCTTTCTCTTTAGGATCTTCAACTGTACTTTTCTTCTGCGTAAAAAAGACGGCCTCTCCACCCATGGAGAGTGCATGCCGTGCGGCCTTTAATGAAAATGGCCTTGCAATTAAAATCGGGAATAGTGTATCTGGAAACAATACTACTTCCCTTAAAGGTATCAACGGATATTTTTGTTTCGTTTCCATAGTTATTCAGCTCTCTTCCTCCTATTTTTGTAATAAACAAATTCAGGCTCAGCTTTCTCTTCGATTGTCTTTCTCGTGACAATCACCTCTTTGACCCCCCTGTGAGAGGGAAGATGGAACATGGTGTCAAGCAATGCCTCTTCCATAATAGCCCTCAGCCCTCTGGCTCCAGTTTTTCTTTTAATAGCAATTTCTGCCACAGATTCAAGTGCATCCTCTGTGACCGTCAACTTTACACCCTCCATCTCAAAGAATCTTTCGAACTGCTTTAAAACCGAATTCTTCGGTTCGACCATGATTCTCATTAAATGCTCACGGCTCAAAGAGTGCATCGTCGCAATGACGGGGACCCTGCCGATGAATTCCGGAATAAATCCATATTTTATTAGATCTTCAGGTCTTATCTTTTCAAGCACCTCATCACTTGTTAATTCTTTAATTTCACTCTTGAAACCGACCGTTTTCTTTCCAAGTCTTGTTCTGATAATATTTTCAATTCCATCAAAGGTACCACCAAGTATGAAAAGAATATTCTTGGTGTCAACCTGAATGAAGGGCTGCTCAGGATGCTTTCTTCCCCCCTGAGGAGGCACATTAACTACTGTGCCCTCAAGAATCTTTAGAAGGGCCTGCTGAACTCCCTCACCTGAGACATCTCTCGTAATCGAAGGAGAATCACTTTTCTTGGCAAGCTTGTCCACCTCGTCAAGATAAACAATACCAAGCTCTGCCCTTGCTACGTCGTAGTCTGCGGCCTGAAGGAGTCGAACCAGAATATTCTCCACGTCCTCTCCCACATATCCTGCCTCCGTAAGAGGTGTTGCATCATAAATTGCAAATGGTACATTCAAAAGTTTCGCGAGGGTCTTTGCAAGCAGGGTTTTCCCGGTCCCCGTAGGTCCAATCAGGAGAACATTCGATTTCTCGAGTTCAACATCTTTGCGGTGATAGTTTACACGCTTGTAGTGGTTGTAAACAGCTACCGAGAGCACTTTTTTTGCATAATCCTGACCAACTACATATTCATCTAAAAATTCTTTGATCTCTTCTGGTTTGGGAGGCTTTACAGAGGTTCTTGATTCTATTGAGCCATTTTCATTGATAATCTCATAGGCCAGTCTTATGCAATCTTCACAGATGTATCCATCTATCCCGCTAATTAATCGGCCAACCTCACTCTCGGGCCTGCCACAAAACGAGCATCTCGGCTCAAATTTTTTACTTCTTTCTCTTCTTGCCATCTGAAATCATCTCCTTCCTGGAAGCTATTACTTCATCAATAATACCATAATCCTTAGCCTCTTCAGGCGACATGAAAAAGTTTCTATCCGTGTCCTTTTCTATCTTTTCAATTGGCTGTCCCGTGTGCTTGGATAAAATTTGATTCAACATGTTCTTTAATTTAATAATCTCTCTTGCGTGAATTTCAATATCTGTTGCCTGCCCCTGAACTCCTCCCATGGGCTGATGAATCATGATCCTTGAATGAGGCAAAGCGTATCTTTTCCCCTTTGTTCCTGCAGCAAGTAAAATTGCAGCCATGGATGCAGCCATTCCAACACAAATCGTAGAAACATCCGGTTTTATGTACTGCATGGTGTCGTATATGGCAAGACCAGCACTCACGACTCCTCCAGGCGAATTAATGTAAATGTAAATGTCCTTGTCCGGATCTTCGGCTTCAAGGAAAAGCAACTGGGCAATAACCAGATTGGCCACATGATCATCAATAGGGCTACCGATGAAGATAATTCTGTCTTTTAGCAGTCGAGAATAAATGTCGTAAACACGCTCTCCACGACCTGTCTGCTCTATAACGTAAGGAATATATTGAGCCTTCATCACTCTATGATAACCTCCATTTTAACCAGATTTTTAAGCATTTCGTATGCTTTTTCAAACTGGAGACTCCTCCTTATGTCCTCAAAACGGTTTTCCTTCTTGTATTTTTCAACAACATGTTCTAATTTACTCTTATCCTCAAGACGATCTTCTATGTGTTTAATAACCTCTTCATCTGAAATCTGAATGTCGTTCTGATCTATAAATCTTCTCAAAATAATGTACTCTTTAACTTTGTGCCTTGCAATATCATCAAGAATTCTCTCCTTTTCATTTGGAGGTGCGTCTATTTTCAATGACTTTGAAAGCCTCTCCTTCTCACGGTCTACAAGGGTCTGGGGCAGCTCAAATCCAATTCGTTCATAAACCTTCTCAATGAGGTCCCATTCAAAGCGGTCCTCAGATCTCCTTTCCTCATCCTTCCTGAGATTTTCCTCGAAAGAGGTTTTCATCTCGTCAAGGGACTCAAAACCCTGAAGCTTTGCAAATTCGTCGTTCAAATCAGGAAGTTCAAGCTCTTTAACTGCTGTAACCTTAAAGACCTGCTTAAAAGGAAGTTTTTCTCCACCCTCAATGGCAAGCTTTCTATCTATCGCTATGGTGTCCCCTTTTTTTGCACCTTTCAAATTTTCATAGACAGTCTGGTCCGTTTTCCCCCACTCAAGATGTATATAACCGCTCTTCTCCTCTCGAAAAACTTTACCTGTTGTAGGGTCAATCTCCTGGTACTCTGCGAATACGTAATCCCCTTCATCAGCTGGCCTATCTACTTCCTTGAATTTACCAAAGGCCTTCCTGTAAGATTCTAATTCTTCTTCTACATCAGCTCTTGTTATTCTTTTAATCCTTTTCTCCACATTCACCTTTGAAAGGTCAGGGAATGAAAACATGGGGATGACATCAAACTCAGCTTCAACAAAATAACTCCCGTCGTCGTTTTTGGAATACCGAAGTCTAACCGGTGGAATATAGTCGTAAAGATTCTTTTCAATCTCATCCATAACTTTGTGGTAAGCAAGGTCGTCAAGAGCCTCTGCCTCGATTTCCTTTTCGTACCTCGCCATCACCAGTTTCAGGGGGGCTTTCCCGGGTCTAAAACCGGGAACCTTCCTTGTTCTCTGAAATATCTTTGCTATCTCTTCTTTCTTTTTTTCAAGCTCTTCTGGCGTTATTTCAAGAGTAATTGCTTTATGCGCACTTAAATCCTCTTTAGGCAACAGTTTTCCCATATTTATTCTCTCCTATTACATAATTTGGATTGCACGTAATAATAATTTTAATTGAAACCCATGTCAATCTCTAATGAAATTTAAGTTAGAAGAGCTCACTTCATATATACATTTTTTTATAGCCCTTTAACATACAGCATTTTAAAAATAGGGAATCCCTACGACAAGGTGACATTACCCATGTTTTTGAATGAATTGTAATTCTATAAACACATATAAACACATCATACATACACAA
>Ga0256833_1002711_pt1 | contig 12306 bp, 14 predicted proteins | sample 356284metaG_FD_190535 | JGI IMG/M metagenome (GOLD analysis project Ga0256833, IMG submission 190535) | Hydrothermal vent microbial communities from Mid Atlantic Ridge, Atlantic Ocean - 356-284 | ecosystem: Environmental > Aquatic > Marine > Hydrothermal vents | place: Atlantic Ocean: Mid...
ACATTACGAGGCGCTCATGGATAGGCTGCCGAGCGAGGGTCTAGCCGCCGCTAGGGCTAGGACTCTGGTGTCGAGGCTCATAAGCATAGTGGAGGACTCCTCGGACCTCATAAAGAAGGCCACATGTGTGGCCGAGAGATCCGCCGACTGCAACCCCCGCGAGGACCGCCCGTGCAACACGAGATGCGCCACACTATGGGTCGCCCCCTCGGGTATATGGAGGTACAAGAGGCCCTTCACAATCCTCTTCCGAGACGGAACCCTGAGAGTCATCGGCAAGGACGTGGGAGTAACACTCTATAGAGACAGGGTTGAGGCCATGCTACCCGCTGGAGAGCAGTTCATGACGATAGAGGTGTCGCTCGACAGCCTAGAGAAGATAATAAGCGAGTACCAGACGCTCATCTACATCCTACGGAAGGTCGAGAGGCCCATAAGAATCGCCAAAGAGGACCTCGAGAAGTGCAGCAAGGAGCGGCAACTGGCATGCTAGAGGGCCAAGCCGAGTAATACGCTCTATCCTCCCCTTAATAGCTCGTACAGTAGTCCTGCCAGCCAGCAAGGAGGCAACGGTAGCTACATGAAGCACCTACCCCACACCCCAAGGCTAAAACTGTGCTTCAGCCCATTCAGCCCGCAAGAAACCCAATTAACCCCCGCATCCTACGCCCCCCAACGAGGGGGCCCGTCGTCTAGCCTGGTTAGGACGCCGCCCTTACACGGCGGAGGTCCGGGGTTCAAATCCCCGCGGGCCCACCACCTGCATTAGAAGTAACTTGTTTTCGAGAAGTGTCTTTAGTGTCTTTACTATGTCTTGTTCCCCGACAAGCTATTTAGCCCCATAGTCGTGATATAATATATAATGGGTGTGCTAGGTTGTCTGTTAGTGTTGATGAGCTTAGGAGGATTGTTAGGGAGGAGGTTAAGAGGGCTCTTCTAGAGGCTCTTATCGAGCTGCTACCTTCTGTTGATGAGGACGAGCAGAGGGAGATAGAGGAGATTGCCAGCAGGCCTAGCGACTACCGTGAGGAGGAGTTCATAGATTGGCGTGGCAAGTAAGAATCCACCGTAAAGCTCATCGCTTTCTAGAAGACCTCCCAGAAGACAGGAGGAGGCTTGTTGAGGAGAAGCTTAGAGAACTAGTCGAAGCACTAGAGCATGGCATCCTACCCTACCGTAGACTCGATATCCGCAGACTTCGAGGAAAATGGGAAGGCTTTCTACGCCTACGCGTCGGTAATATAAGAGTCATATTTAGGCTAGACTTTGAAAACAAGATAGTATATGTATACAACATACACCACAGAAAGAGTGCCTACAAGTAAAAGAAGAGACCCCTTACTATTAAGGATCTCAAGGAATTCTACATCTCTATAGGGCGGATTATCGTATCTGAGTGCATGTTGCATTCTCTTTATGCATCTGTATAACCAAGGCTTATTTAGAATCGGCCTTCGGAGCCGGAGGTCCGGGGTTCAAATCCCCGCGGGCCCACCAGTAACATTTAATCAATATGATTAGTTTATATTGTAATTTATTTTCTCTGGACTCTAGGAAGGGTTAATTTGCTTTGCCGAGACGCTAAGTAATTGGGGAGAAACAGTTGTCCCGAGTCATAAGAGCTAAGTATACAGGGGAGTCTTGAAGCCCTTGGATAGAGTCGATTTAAATGATGGAGAAATAGTATCTATAATTATAGAAAAGAAGTTATCCACTGGCATAGCAGACCTAATAAATGAAATAGGGAAATCTACTTCTGAAATTGAGAATCATGTAAAGATTTTGGAGGAGTTGAGAAGATGGTTGTAGTTGACGCCAGTGTGTTTGTAGACTCACTATTTAGCAGTAGCGCCGAGATATCAAAAGTCGATAGGATTTCTTAAAGCCGCCAATGGATTACCTAAGAATAATTATTTAATAAGATAAATATATCTAATTTGATTATATCTATGCGATTCTGGGTTTAGGGATATCGGATGTGAGCTGTCTTCAATTGGCAACATTTAATTCCCACGCCTCTGGAGGCGGGCGCCAGGGCGTGCCGTAGTGGGCGGCGGATGGCAGGGCTCGCTAGAGGACTATGCAGCTGTCATGATTGGCGGTGCTCTCGGCGCTACAGCCCGGTGGAGGTTAGCTGGCGTTGTGCAGAGGCATGCGGGTGTTTTCTTCCCATGGGGTACTCTCGTCGTTAACCTTCTGGGCAGCTTTCTATTGGGGTTTGTAATGGGTGCTACTGTTAACTACGGGGTTTTCGCTAGATGGGAAAGACTATTGCTCGCGACGGGCTTCGCCGGGGCCTTCACGACTTTCAGCACCTTTGCGTACGAGTCGCTAGTGCTGGCGGTGCGGGAGCCCATTTATGCGGTCACCAATGTTGTTGTGAATATTTTACTTGGTCTCGCGATGGTATATCTCGGGGCTGTAATAGCGGGTGTCGTGTATGGTTGAGGATAGGCCGAAGTGGCTCCGCCTCCGAATATATATTGGCGAGAGCGACAAGTATAAAGGTAAACCTCTCTACCTCTACATCCTGCATCTACTAAGGAGAGAGGGAATACGCGGTGCTACAGTGTACAGGGGTATAGCAGGCTACGGGAGCCACAGTTTAATACATACTGTTGACATCTATAGGCTTAGCGAGGATCTCCCCGTAGTCATAGAGAGTATAGATGAAGAAGAAAAGATAAGAAGAATACTACCTATTGTAGAGGAGTTGGTTGAGGAGGGGCTAGTGACTGTGGATCCCGTAAGGCTGGTCTACTACGGTCACAAGAGGGAAGATTCTTGATATCCGTCGGGATTCTACCACATTCAACGGTAGCTGGGTGGCCACACGGTTTTCCTATAAATTATCGGGCATGTATGTCAATGGCTGGTTTCTTAGGTTATTTCGTGGAGGTTTACGATTGCTGGGGCGGCGGTGTTTTTGTTTTTCGCCTCCATAGTAGTGGGGGTATCGGGCCCGCTATAGCGTATGCTATTATGGCTGCGAGGAGGGCTCTGGCGGCCGCTGCTACTATGTGGCTGTTGTAGGGTATGATGGCCAGCGCCAGCACTATCGCTAGCCTAGCTGGGGTGGCCGGGCTTGGCGTTGACGATTTTGGGGTGAGCCTCCGGAGGTAGGGTATGGGTACTGCTGAGGCTAGGAGAAGGGCTAGCAGGAGTGCCGGGTGCACGGGGCTTTTCGCTATGTAGGATAGGAGTAGCACGCCGGCGTGGGCGAACATGGGTAGGCCGGCGAAGTACTGGAGCGTCCACACTATCCTGCGCACCAGCCTCCAGAAGGCTACCGCCACCAGGCCCGAGGCGTATGCTGCTAGTAGGGCCTCGTCGACTCTAGTGTGAGGGGTGCTAGTGTACCATGCCGTGTAGAGCGCTAGGGGCGCTAGGACCTGGGATACCCTGTCGAAGGCCCTGTCAAGCATTAGGCCCTCGCGGGTAGAGCCGCCGTAGCGCCTAGCTAGCCAGCCGTCGAGCACGTCGAAGGCATAGGAGAGCATTAGCACTCTCACGGCTAGGTCGAAGTGGCCCATTATGGCTACCGCTAGCGCTGCGCCCGCGAGGGCGCCACCTGTCAGGGTTGCGGCGTCGGCAGGCCTCAGGTTTGACCACCCTCCCCCTCCACGCTAGCTGACCTGGACTGCCTGGGCGTCCAGGTTATCCCGGCCTCGCGGAGGCGCTCCCGTATATAGGCTCGCATGGCCGGACCGGCGGGGCTGCCAGTTACAACCCTGGTTAGCCTGCAGAACGAGCACTCGCCGCCCGAGCTGAGGAGGCCGCAGGTGGGGCACCTGGAGGCGGCCCCGGCTGGCTCCGGGTAGTCCCTGTGTCTCCTCGCCAGGTTGCCGAGCAGCTGATCCCTGACCCCGGGCATCGACCTCTCCAGCTCGGTGAACCAGATCTTGAGCCTGACCTCGGCCTGGCGCCTTGTGACGTTGGGGCACTCCATCATGGTGAAGGATGCCCTCCTGGTTAGAGCGTACACTAGGGACTCCTTCTCGCTGATCATGTAGAGCGGCCTCAGCCTGCCGACGGCCAGGCCGTCAATGCTGGGGGTTAGCGGCCCCAGCTTCCTGAGGGCCTCAAGGTCCTGGTTGATGAAAGCCTTCAGCGCGTAAGCTGCTATATCGTCGCCGTTATGGCCCATTGCTAGGTAGTCCGCGCCAGCCTCGACGGCGGCAGCGTTGAGGACGTACCTCTTCACCAGGCCGCAGACGCTGCAGGGGGGCCTCCTGGAGGCCAGTGAGAGCTCCGGGATCCCCATCCCAAGGGCCTCGCGCAGGTCTATGACCGCCAGGGGGACACCCAAGCGGCTGGCCTCCCGCTCGGCCGCCTGGCGGCTGACGCGGGAGTACTCCCCTATACCCAGGTCTATATGCACGGCTGCCAGCTCGAACCCCAGCTCTGGCTGGAGCCTGTGGAGGGCCTCGAGAAGCGACGCGCTGTCCTTGCCGCCGGAGACCGACGCCAGGATGCGGTGTCCCCGCCTAACGCCCGCCCGCTCGAGTACCCGCCTAACCCTGCGCTCGAAGTAGGCCCAGAAGTGCTCCTCGCATAGGTGGGAGCGCGCGCTCCTAACGTATATCACGGCGGGCCTCCCGCACACGCGGCATCTAGGTGTCTCCACCCGATAGCACCCGCAAGACGGTAACCGTGGAGCCGTCGGGTATAACCGCGTCCTCAGGCAGCGGGCGCCCCTCGAATACGACAACCACATCTCCAGCCAGGCGCCCCATCCTCCTCAGAGCGTTAACGAGATCCCGAACCCTGACGCCCCCGCCCCTGGCCTCAACCTCAACCTCCACCGTCACACCCTCCGGGACCAGCTCGGCCTTCACCGCCACGGCACGCCACCCTGCGGCTGGCCGCGTATGGCTAGCGGCGATAAACCCTGACCTCGAGGTGGCGCAGTCGAAGGGGCGGGTGCTGGAGGTGATGGAGCAGTGGCGGCTCGGGCGAGGATCGCCCTCGGCGTGTTAGCGGTAATACTATCAGCAGCCTCCACCTGGAGGCTCCACGTCCTAGCTAGGCTTCACCCCGAGGCCGAGGCAGGCTTCGAGGCGATGGCGGTCGCGGGAGCACTGCTAACAGGCGCGCTTGCGGTGTTCCTAGTATCCAAGGTACCGCGCGGCAGGCGGTAGCCGCGGGTTCCCAGCCCCCAGTCTGGCGCTCCCAGCCCTCTCGAGAGGCTCCCAGGAGGGGCGCCTGAAAGGTGGCGGCGGGGCCCGCCCCACGCCCTCGGGGCGGGGCGTGGTAGCGGGGGGTGGATTTGAACCACCGACCTCGGGGTTATGAGCCCCGCGGGCTACCTGGCTACCCTACCCCGCTGTGCTACCCCGCCAGTTGGTCATGGTGGATCCTTGGGCTTATAAGGTTTTAGTACAGCTCGACACCCTCCTCCTCGACGAACCTAGATATTGCAAGGAGCCTGTCCAGCTTTGAATGGATAGCGTCAGCCAGGGCCTCCTCCTCGGCAACCACGAGGAGGCCGTAGGGGCAGGATAGCGCCCTCTCACAGCCGCAGAGGACGGGTGAGAGCTTTGCCACCACTGCCTCGCTGAACCTGCCGGGGTAGAGGTAGACGCCGAGCACCCTCCCCCTCCACTCGACAGCTAACTCAACGCAGGCGCCAGCCTCGCGGGGTAGGGAGACCGCCGCCCCGCGGGGGCGGAGCTCACTCCTCAGCCTCTCCGCTATCCTCCTCAGGGGGCTCATGATCGGCCACCCCGACCTCGACCACCTCAGGGCACTCGACCCGGTCACCGTCAACTATCTCAAGGTTGAACCTAGCCAGGAGCTTGCAGAGGCTGGAGACGGGTACTACAGCGCGCTCCCCCAGCTCCGTCTCTACGAACGCGAGGCTACCCCTGATTTCCACCCTAGCAGCTACCTTGTCGGGCATCCAGCCGCCCCTAGCTATATCCTGGAAGGAGGGGGTAATGTGGGCTCGAGGCTTAGTTAGCTGGCTGTAGTGCCTCCCTCCTCTTCTGGAGGTGCTCGTAGATCCTGCCCAGGACGCCGGGGTTCTTCACCTTGTCTATCTCGTCGGCAGGCACATACTCTGGCAGCGCGAATCTTATCCTGGTCAGCTCGGCTATCTCGCCCCTCGCCTTCAGGTCTATCAGTATCTTCCTCAGGCGATCCTCGCCTACGACGCCCTGGAAGATCCTCTTCAGCTCGCGCCAGGTCAGGGGACACCTGGCCTCGCGTAGCACCATCAGGACTATCTCCTCAATGTCGCTGTCGCTCAGGGCTGTTGTGACGCTCAGGCCGGGCTCGTCCACTAGCACCATGCTGCGCTTCTCTAGCTCCCTCTGGGCTAGCCTCCTCAGCCGCTCCAGCAGCTGCTCCCTGGTCTCGCTGGCGCTCTCCCCGCCCGCACTCTCCATATCTTGTCTCACCTCCTCTAATCCATATACACAGGTGTTGAAGGGATATATAATCGTTTCCGTACGGGTCTGCATGCATTCTAACCTTTAGAGAGTAATGTAATGTATACAATGTTTACTATGAATAAGTTACGGGGATTCGAGGAGTCTGCGAGTCTGCAAGGGTGGTTGCCGGGTTCGCACTCCAGCTTAAATCGCACCGGGGGAACAGCTCAAGAGGGGTCAGGTGGGATGCCCTCGAGGGAGCTTCTGGGCCCGCCAGGGGCCACGGTCTTGCTTCTAGGCAATGAGGCTATAGCGAGGGGCGCCCTGGAGGGCGGTGTGGGCTTCGCGGCCGCGTACCCTGGTACGCCGTCCTCCGAGATCGTAGAGTCGCTAGCCGCGGTGGCGAAGAAGCTCGGGATATACGCTGAGTGGAGTACCAACGAGAAGGTGGCGCTGGAGGCGGCGTTCGGGGCCAGCATTTCGGGCGTGAGAGCCCTGGCTGCCATGAAGCATGTTGGCCTTAACGTCGCGGCGGACGCCTTCATGAGTATATCTTATACTGGAGTGCGGGCGGGGTTGCTCGTTGTTACAGCCGAGGATCCAGGCATGTGGAGCAGCCAGAACGAGCAGGACAACAGGTACTACGGGATGGCTGCTTACGTGCCCGTCTTCGACCCCTCCAGCCCCTCTGAGGCCAAGGAGATGGCCCGTGTTGCCCTAGAGTTCAGCGAGAGGCTTGAAAGCCCGGTCCTAATGACGCCTACTACGAGGGTTTCACATGTTAGAGGGCCTGTGAGGCTGGGCGAGCTGAGGCCGGGTAGGCTGGACGGCTTCTTCTCCAAGGACCCTGAAAGGTTCACCCTGATACCGGCGCATGCTAGGCGCCGGAGGAGGGCTATCCTGGAGAGGTGGAGGAGGATCCGCGACGAGGTGGAATCGCTAGAGTTCAACAAGGTGGAGTGGAGCGGCTCGAGGACCACGATTGTGGCATCGGGGATCTCATACGCCTACGTCAGGGAGGCGCTGGACAGGCTCGGTGTCGACGCGAATCTGGTGAAGATCGGAACGCCCGTCCCAGCCCCTAGGAGGATGATAGCAAAGGCCTTGTCTGATAGCGATAGGGTTCTCGTGGTAGAGGAGCTGGAGCCTATCGTCGAGGAGCAGGTTAAGAGCATCGTGGTCGAGGAGGGGTTAGACGTCGAAGTCCATGGGAAGGACTACACGGGCTACGAGGGCGAGATGACCCTTGACCGCGCCGCCAGGGCCATCCTAGAGTTCACAGGTCGGAGGGCCGCTAAGCTCCCCTGGAGCCCGGCGGGCGGGCCTGTTAAGGCCGAGCTCCCGCCTAGGCCCCCCGCGATGTGCCCGGGCTGCCCCCACAGGGGAACCTTCTTCGCGCTAAGGAAAGCTGTCAACTCGCTACGCATCAAAGCAATCTATAGCGGCGACATCGGATGCTACAGCCTAGGGGTGCTGCCGCCCTTCCGCGAGGAGGACCTAATACTGGAGATGGGAGGCAGCATCGGTGTAGCATCGGGACTGGCGAAGGCTGCGAGGGGCCAGGTCACCATCGCGATCATAGGTGACTCTACCTTCTTCCACGCCGGCCTGCCGGGGCTGGTGAACGCCGTTTACAACAAGCACCCGATGCTGGTGCTGGTGCTAGATAACAGGGTGACGGGCATGACGGGCGAGCAGCCTAACCCCTCCACGGGCCTGGACGCCATGGGAGACCCGGCGCCCATGATAGATATAGCCGAGGTTGCCCGGGGCGTGGGTGTTGAGAAGGTCGTCGTGTTCGACCCGTTCAATATAAAGGAGTCGTTCGAGGCCCTGAGGGACGCGCTAAAGTACGTTGTAGAGCAGGGGAAGCCAGCGGTCGCCATCGCTCGCAGGGCCTGCGCCCTATACATAGACCGGATGGCGAGGAGGAGGGGGATAGAGCCCCCGCTCTACACGGTAGTAGAGGAGAAGTGTACCGCCTGCGGCGTATGTTATAACGCCTTCACGTGCCCAGCAATAATGGTCAAGGACGACGGGAAAGCTTGGATAGACCCAGACCTCTGCACTGGCTGCGGGGTATGCGCTGAGGTGTGTCCCTTCAACGCTATAGTTAAGGAGAGGGAGGGTGATCCGGAGTGGGAGAAGCTCTGGTTCTAGAGGGTGAAACGCAGGTCTCGGCGAGGCTCAGGGAGAGGCTCAGCGTGCTAGTAGCGGGCGTTGGCGGCCAGGGCCTGATAACGCTGGCAACGGTCCTCGCGCGAGCCGCGGTGGCCAGTGGAACCCACGTTCTAGTGGCTGAGACGCATGGCCTCAGCCAGCGGGGGGGCAGCGTGGAGGTCCACGTGAGGCTCGGCAATGTGCACTCCCCGCTGATACCTGAGGGCGACGCGGATGTAGTCCTAGGATTGGAGTTGATAGAGACAGCCAGGAGGGCGCACGCAGTCCGACGCGGGGGCTTCATACTATCCGCCGACACTATACTGAGGCCCGCAGTGCCCGGGGTGAAGGTTCCATCAAAGGAGGAGCTGGTGGAGGCGATACGAGAGTCCGTAGGCGTGGAGCCCATACTAGTCCCAGCCAGGAGCATGGCCCTACAGCTAGGTAGCAGCCTATACTCGAACATGGTTATGCTAGGGGCGCTGGCGGGCCTAGGCCTGCTCGACGGCCTCGTCGATCTAGGAGCGCTAGAGAGAGTGGTTGCCAACCTTAGGAGGGGGGAGTACAACCTTAGAGCGCTAAGAATGGGCCTCAACTACTGCAGGAGAGTCTGCAGCGGGTAGCTCATCGCCCAGCCTAGCCTTACCATCATACTCGTAGCCAGCCAGCGCGTGGAGATCCTGTAGCAGCAGCCTCCTAGCAGCCCTCAGGAGTAGCTCCTCAACTCTGTCCTCGTCAGAGTCCCCAAGCTCTGCGAGGCGAGCGTTGATCCTCTCAATCTCACTTACAATCCTAGACACCTGTATGGCCGTAAGTATGCCCATCCGCTCGTCTAGGCTAGCCTCCGGGGCCACCGTGATCCCCACTATGGGTTATGGGCGCGGCGGGTAAGGGGGCCCAGGGAGTGTAGAACTCGGGTATCACCGGTCAGTGGCCGGGGGCGCTTCCCCCGGCCGCAACTCTGGGGCTGGCGCATGCGAGGATCGGCAGGTTGAGGGTAGGAGTAGCGTTTGGGGCCCACACTAAAGGGGGGCCTCGCCCCTCACACGGCTCCACATCCCCCCGGGAGGGTTGAGCCCGAAGTCGCCGCTCACCGGCCCCCCAGCAGAGCTGTGAGGCTCCGGAGCCCTGTTATGTCGTCCCATCGAAGCCCGAAGGCCGTCAGCATCTGCTCGAATGTGCTCTTCAGGTGCTCTACATACTTGGAGACGTCTACCTCTCTAACGGTGGCCAGCTGGACGGGCTTAACGCCAGTGGAAGTCTTGGTTTTAACGAACGCTATGATATCGCCCTTCGCAACCGAGATGCCGTGCCTGGAGAGCAGCATGGCGGCCTTTACGTGCTGAGGAGTGTTCTTAGTGTACTCCCTGGGATCCTTCGTTAGGGTTACGTGGAAGGCTAGGTCGTCTAGCGTGTACTCCCAGCTCTTCAGCCTCCTATAGACGTCCTTGATGTAGCTCCTCAGCTCGTCGATTGCGGCGAAAACATCGTCGGGCCCCGAGATCTTGCTGAGGAGACTGACAGCGTCGGCGAAGGCTTGCCTTATGAATATCGGCATGTTCCTCTTCTTACCCATCATACCCTTTATAACAACACCGCCGTCCTCAGTTATACCAATGTAGTTCTTCTTCAAGCCGCTGAAGACTGCTGCCTTGAACTTCTTATCAACCTCGAGCTCTAGACCATACTCTCTGTTGACATAGTTTATGAGCTCGTTAAGCGCTTCAGGCCTAGGGGCCCAGACGAAGAGGGAGTCTGTATCACCGTAGAGTATGTGGAGGCGGAGCTCGTCAGCCTTCTCGAGGGATCTCGTGAGTATTGTTCTACCTATCCCAGTGACGCTCTCGGCTAGGGCTAGCGAGAAGAAGTTGAACTGCTCGTTCCCGAAGACACCGTAGCTAGCGTTTATGAAAACTTTCATCGAGGCCTGCACTATATTGAACCACTCTCTCTCCTGCGGTGGGAGGCTCTTATCCTTGGCTTTTCTCTTGTAGATTCTAACCCTAAAGTCCCTTAGGAGACCCACTATCTCGCTGGTAAGGCCACGGATGGCCTTACACACATAGTGGTTGACCCCGGGAAGGCTTACCCTATCGCTCTCGGGGCAGTGGGGGTTGTCAACCGTCTCGTAGCTCAGGTTCCAGTTCTTGATTATGGACGGGTATAGGCTGGCGAAGTCGAGGACAGTTATATCAAAGAATATCCCGACGGGCGGCTCGAGGACCAGAGCACCCTTATACTTCTTATCCTTAATTATGGCCTGAGTGGTCCCTCTACCGCCTATGGCGGCTATATCCTCCTTCCGGGGGATCAGGTAGCCTCTCCTCCTATGCTCCCAGTACATTAGACTCTTAATCCAGCCTGAAACCTGGGTTCTGGTGACATCCTCTATTCCGAGCTTTGAGATACGCATGAGCAGGATTACGAGGTTCCAGACGAGCCTCTGCTTGTCGACCAGGAGTCTGAGGGTTATCGTGGCATCCCGGGAGTTATACTTTACTAGGAGGTCGAGTGGTATATTGGAGACAGTGTCGGGCAACTCTACCTTACCCTCATTGAGCAGGGCTCGGGCGATCTCGTCTAGCCCCTTCTCCCGGTAAGCCCCGCCGAACGCGTAGGCTTGGAGCGCCTTAATGTCGAATAGCTTGTACAGGTCGATGTGGACGCCCCAGCCTATCGTTGCCATGTCGGATTCCACATTTATGGGTATGTACTCGGGTGGGACCCCGAGTTGGAGCAGCCTGTTGTAGAGGTATGGGAGATCGAAGGAGTCCCCATTGAAGGTCGTGAGCACCGGGCACTCGGCCGCGTATAGCAGCGAGTCCATAATGAGAGCCGCCTCGGAGTCGTATATTTCAACATCCACGTTGTCCGGTATGGAGTTGAAGGACGACCACCCGCCGCCTAGGAGGAAGACTTTCGATCCGCCGTCGCTCCTAGATACGGCGACGCTTATCACCGGGTAGTCGGTCTTGTCCGGGTCAGGCACGCGGCCCCGGCTAGGAGTGTAGACCTCGATGTCTAGGCTGGACACACACGGGTTGGGAGGAGGAACCTCGAATATTGGAACCCAGACTGCGGCGTATTTTACCAGGTCTGGGTCAGGGTTATCGCCTAGAACGCGGCTCAGCTTATCCCACTCGACCTTGTAGGGATCCCACCCTTGGGGCTCCCAGGTTACCCCTACCTCGTAGGGCATGCCTGGTATGAGGCTGTGGTCATACACGTAGTTGTGGTGGTACCTTATATCAGCCTCCCAGGCGCCCTCTCCGGGCCTCTGGAACCTCTCCCTGAGGCTTCGCACCGCCAGAGGATTCCTGACTATGATCTTGGTCATCGAGACCTTCCTGCGGGTAATCGGGTCGAACTTCGACACCACGTCGAACCGTTCGAAGTCTTCGTGATTGCTAACACCGCGCTCAGGCGAGGCCGCCTCCTCGGGCTTTAGGTTGACCAGAAAATAGGGGCGATGGCCCGTCCTGTCGATCCACCGTACAATCCTGCCAGAGGTGGGATCCCATATGAATGCGACCGCGCGGCCGGTCTCGGGGTGATACTTGACGTCTAGTAGATACCCCGAGGCCCTCAACGCGTAGTACCCATAGACTACATCTAGGAGTCTCCCCTCAACACTAGCCCGCAGATCCTGCGAGCCTGCCAGCGGGCGGCTCTCAGCTGGTTGGGCGCCTAGTTCGAGATCGGGTTTACGGTCGAGCCCACGCTCGTCTGCCTGGGCAGAGGTGCTAGCCCCATGGGTCTCCAGCTCCAGGCT
>Ga0256833_1002712_pt1 | contig 12305 bp, 10 predicted proteins | sample 356284metaG_FD_190535 | JGI IMG/M metagenome (GOLD analysis project Ga0256833, IMG submission 190535) | Hydrothermal vent microbial communities from Mid Atlantic Ridge, Atlantic Ocean - 356-284 | ecosystem: Environmental > Aquatic > Marine > Hydrothermal vents | place: Atlantic Ocean: Mid...
ATGAGATCGAATTGACGCCCCGCATCCCGCCACGCCCGCAATTGCTTGAAGACGTCGGCCTGGATGGTCTCCCAGCGGTCGGGCGTGAAGCCGTTGAGCCGGAGATTGGCCTCGGCCAGGGATAGGGCCTCGGCGCTGGCGTCGAGATTGATGACATGGGTCGCATCCGCGGCCAGGGCGTAGACCGCGAAAGCGCCCGTGTAGCTGAAGGCGTTGAGGACTTCTTTGCCCGCGCAGCGGGGCGCCAGCGCCGCTCGATTCGCGGCCTGATCCAGGTAGAAACCGGTCTTCTGGCCCGAACGCAAATCCACCAGAAATCGATGGCCGTTCTCGGTGATGATCAGGGGCTCGGCAGGCGGCTGACCGTGCAACGCGCCATCCGCGGGCGGCAGGCCTTCTTTGCGACGCATGGGGTCATCTCGTTGGATGATGCTGGCCGGGTGGAGCAACGCCACCAGGTGGCGGACGGTCATGGCTTTGCGCGCTTCGGCCCCGGCCGTGAGGAATTGCGTCACGAGATGGTCGCCGTACTGATCCACGATCAGGCCGGGAAGGCCGTCGCTCTCGGCGAAGACCAGACGCCGGGCTTCCGCGCCGGGCAGGATCGCGTCCCGGCGGGCGATGGCTGCGGCCAGACGTCCCCGCCAGAAGGCTTCATCCACACGCGCTTGCTCATCCCAACAAAAAACCCGGGCCCGGATCTGCGATCGGGGATTGAATTCGGCCCGGGCCAGCCAGCGCCCGTCCGCAGCCCGCACATCCACCACCTCCCCGGCCGCGGGCGCGCCCGCCACCCGGGCGATGGCCCCGCTGAAAATCCAGGGATGGCGCTGGCGCACCGGCTTTTCTTTGTTACGTTTCAGAACAATTGCGGACATGAGTCGTATGCGGTCAGCCGTTCAAGAAAAATGGCGCGTTGCCCTGCTCCCAGCCCCATTCGTTGATGCGGATCACGCGCGCGTCCTCCCCCTCGCCCAACGTGATGACCAGGTTCTCCCGATCGTAAATGAAGGGAACCCATTGCCCGTCGATGAGCGCGACGCCGCGGGCTTCGGTTTCGGTGCGGTGGGTGTAGCGAAGCTTGTAGGGCTCGGGATACTGATCCCGTGCCCACATAACCAAAGGTTTGAGTGACATGGGGGGCCGGAGAATGATATTGGAGGGATAGGATTGTTATTGTACTGGATGTGGCGTGAAACAGAAAACGGATGGCGACATGCTATCATCCGTTTTCCTCGGTGAAAAATCGGATTTGTGTCAGGGTTGGCCCGGAACCAGGTCGAAGACGAAGGTGCCCACCCGGTTGGATTGGTCCGATTCCAGGCCCGCGCTCACCACGGTGACCAGATAGGAGGCGTTGCGGCTGGAATCGGAGAGCACGCTGGCGTCGGGATCGAGCCAGGCGGGGTCGGTTAGGCCCCAGGCGTAGGGCTCGCCGGGCGGGCGACGATACGGCTCCGCCTCTGGCAGGATGATGGCGCAGGGGAGGGGATGATGCCCGGGGGGATAAAATCACAAAGGGGCGTCCGGAATGGGTTGGGAGCATCACTGCGCCTCCGCTCGGCGTCACTAGCATAGCATTCAGTAATCGGTAAACAGTGCTGGAGCCTGGCGAAAACGGAGTGGGCAAACCCCACGAAATCCAAAAGGGCCAACAAAAAACGCCAGCGTCCTGTCATAATGTCTGACGCTTGACGCCTGGGGCCTTAACATGCGCTTAACATGGGCTTGATAGTGGCTTAACCACCGGGAGAGAGAAATCCGGTAAGATGGAAGGGACAATCAATCCCATTCCGACCCGACCCCATGGAGTAAACCATGAATCAGAAGACCGCCCTTTACATCGCTATCGGCATCAGCACATTTTTCCTTGTCGCCATTGGTAGCGTTGCTCTTGCCTGGCCCGCGCTGCAAGGGGCTTCGACAGCCGAAACGCAGCCTGTGATCCAGGAGATTCCGAATCTGCCCGCGGATGCTGTGACAACCACCCAGACCACCGTATCCGGGGACGCCCAGACGTTGATGGCCACCATTGAAGCCCGGGATGCAGCCTATCAGGCCCAGATCGAGCAGGCCAATCAGCAGTTGAATGAGGCTTATCAACAATTGCAGGAGCTGAAAGCTCAGAACCAGTTGCTGCAGGAACGTGAGCAGATCTACCAGCAGCGATTGCAGGAAAGCGCTCAGATCATCGAAGCCATGTCTGCTACGCAGGCGGCGCAGGCGCTCCCTGCTTACACCGGCGGCGAGTCTTATGAGGCTGAACGCGAAGACGACGATCACTACGAAAAGAATGTCAGCGACAAATACGATGATCATGATAAAGAAGAAGATGACGACTAGCGCTCGGCCCCGCAAGCGTCGCAAGCCGATGAAACCCCACGGCGCCCGGGCCATGCTACTGGCTCTGGCCCTGGGCGGGACGCTGGGAGGCTGGGTGGGACTCTCCACTGCGGCCATCAGACGGGAAGCCGTTTCTGCGCCCGCTCCGGCAGCTCCCGTCGAGATCGTGACCGCCCCGGCCTCAGCGGCTGCCCCCCATGTTGCCGCCGTCGTGCTGTCGCCCATCCCCACCATCCAGCCGCCGCCTGCGCAGTCCGACGTCAGTCTGACGACGCCCATGCAGGCTCTGCCCCAATCCGCCACTACCCTGGCCCCCATTCCTGCAGTGCCCCAACCCGTTATCCAGCGTCCTGTCACCCGCACCCGTTCCAGCCGCTGACCCCGTTCACATGGCCGCATTCGCTTCTCCCCTCTCCACACACTCCCGTACGTTCCGGGCCATGAACTGTCAGATGACCGCCCAGGTCTGCACCGATGACGCTGGAGAAGCCCGGACGGCCCTGCTGGCGGTGGATCGCTGGATGCAGCGGGTGGAGCGGGAGCTCAGCCGCTTTCGGCCCGATAGCGACCTCAGCCGCCTCAATGCTGCAGCCGGGCGTCCCTATCGGGCCGGAGCGTTGCTGTGGCAGGTGACCCAGGCCGCATTAGTCCACGCCGCCGCCACCGATGGCGTCTTCGATCCCACCATCGGACGGGCGTTGGTCGAAGCCGGGTATGACCGCTCTTTCGAGCTGATTACTGACCGGCGTGATGCGCCTCGTTCCGCATTCTCCCTTCCCGTCGCGACCTGGCGCGATATCCATTTCGATTCCGAACGCCGTTCTATTACCCTGCCCGAAGGCGTACAACTTGACCTGGGCGGCATCGCCAAGGGCTGGGCCGCAGATCGGGCGCTGGACATCCTGCAACCTTTGGGCCCAGCCCTGGTGGACGCGGGCGGCGATCTGGTCATCGGCGATCCGCCGCCCGGCGAAGATGGCTGGCCCCTGGCTGTGGCTGATCCGCTCTCTCCCGAAAACGACCTGGTTTTTCTGACGTTAGCCAACGCAGGGCTGGCCACTTCGGGCACGGATCATCGCCGCTGGCGACTGGGCGGGCGGCAGCACCATCATCTCATCGATCCCGCCCGCCGCCAACCAGCCCGCACAGACATCCTCGCAGCAAGCGTGATCGCTGCCACTGCAACTCAGGCCGACGTCCTGGCCCTGACGCTGACTGTCATGGGGTCGGGCGCCACCGACGCCTGGATGACAACGCACCCCCACATTCCTGCACTTCTGGTTCTCAACGATGGACGCACACTCCAAAACCCGGCCTTTGCCCGTCACGCCGGAGCCTATTTCCCGATCTACGCCTGAAGCAGACCTCGAATCGTCGGTCTCCTGGCAGACGACGCTTTCTCTTTTTCTGGCTGCTGTCCTGGGAGCGGCCCTGGCCTTGTGGATTCTGCCACACTGGCTGCCTGCGCTCTTCTCCGACATCGCTGCACAAAAAGCCTATTGGCATCTGGCCCGCTCTTCCGGCATCGTCGCCTATTTGCTGCTCTGGGTCAGCACCGCGCTGGGACTGCTGATCACCAATCGTATGGCCCGGGCCTGGCCCGGCGGACCCACCACCTTCGATCTGCATCAGTTCGCCAGCCTGCTGGCTCTGGGCTTTACCGCCTTCCATGCTATCATTCTATTGGGAGATGAATACATTGGCTACACCTTCCTCCAGATACTGATTCCCTTCGCGGCCACTGGCTACAAACCGGTCGCCACGGCCCTGGGGCAGATCGCCTTCTACCTGGCAGCCATCATCAGCTTCAGCTTCTATGTACGAAATCGCATCGGACGTCGAGCCTGGCGCACGCTTCATTACGCCAGCTTTCTCATCTTCCTGCTCATCACGGTGCACGGCCTTTTCGCCGGCACAGATACCGCAACCCTCTGGCCGCTCTATCTCGCCAGCGCCGCCAGCATCCTTTTTCTGACCCTCTATCGTATTCTCATTACCCGCATACAAAAACCTCACTTCACGCACACACCCAAAAGGAGCACTCGTTGAAACGTAAATACTGGCTTTTGTTGGCCATTGTCGCTATCATTATTTTGATTCCCGCCATTCTGGCCTTCGCCTCTGGCGGCCCCACCAATCCTCCTGTCGAGCGGCAGGTGAATTGGGATTCACCCCAGACCCAGCAGCTTTTCTCTCGCGCCTGCGCCGATTGCCACAGCAATGAGACCAAGTGGCCCTGGTATTCCAAAATACCCCCGGTCTCTCTGCTGATTGTGGATCATGTCAACGAAGGCCGCGAGAAATTCAATATCTCCGCCCGGGATATGGGCGATGCAGACGAAGCAGCCGAGGCTCTGCAAGAAGGCGAGATGCCTCTGCGGGACTACCAGCTCATGCACCCCGAAGCCCGGCTTTCTCCCACCGAAAAACAGGCGCTCATCGATGGACTGCTGAAGACATTTGGCGGTGAAGGCGGGGAGCGCGGCGAAAAAGATGATGATTGAATCCTTTGAGCGCGATGACTGATTCCACCATTCTCCTCATCGAAGATGATCCCATGATCGCGGAGCCCTTGCTCTTCGGACTTGAGAGCGAGGGCTTTCGCGTCCTGCACGCCGCCGAGGGGCCCGAGGGCCTGCGCCTGACCCGTGACGCCGCACCCGATCTTATCCTGCTGGATGTGATGCTGCCGGGCATGGACGGCTTTCAGGTCCTGCGCAAAATTCGCCAGGACTCCACAGCGCCTGTGCTCATGCTCACCGCCCGGGAGCAGGAGATGGATCGGGTGATGGGCCTGGAGAGCGGCGCAGATGATTATATTGTCAAACCTTTCAGCTTTCGCGAATTGCTGGCGCGTGTGCGAGCCAATTTACGCCGGGCGAACATGAACCGGGCCGCAGCCGCACCGCCTCAACAGATTGTCATCGGCCCCATCAGCATCGATATCGACGCGCATCTCGTGCGGCGAAACGATGCTCTCGTAGATCTGACGGAGAAGGAATTTGCGCTGTTGGCGGCCTTGATGACCCATGCCGGTCGGGCGGTGCCCCGGCATCAGTTGCTGGATATGGCCTGGGGCGAAGACTGGATCGGCAGTCCTCGCACCCTGGATGTTCATATCCGCTGGTTGCGTGAGAAGCTGGAGACTGATCCCTCACATCCTCAACTCATTCTCACCGTGCGCGGTTACGGCTACCGCTTTGCTACGCCTGATAGCACATCTTTGTGATGAACGCACTTCGTCGTCTTGATCCCCGGCGCAGTCTTACAGTGCGCATTATCTTCATCAATCTCACGCTGATTCTGCTGGCATTGGGCAGCCTGGTGTTCTGGACCGGGTTTCGTCTGCAACGGAGCATCATCGCATCTGCGGAATCGGAATTGAAAGTGCGTTCTCTGATTATCGCCAACGGCCTGCGCGAGCCTGTACAGCAGCAATTGGCTTATGAGGATGATTATTATGCCGAGGGCGGCGATGATCATGAAACGGAAAGCAATGATGGCGAGGATGGGGATAAGAAAGATGGCGCCGGCGATCATACGGTGGTGTTTGCTCCCATCGGCGATCGCGACTTCAAGGCGATTGTCGACAGCTTCGCCCGGGAGATGAACGCCCGAGTCACCATCCTGGATTCGGAGTTGGTGGTGCGCTATTCTTCCGATGAAAGCGTGCCGTTACACCTCCCGGATCGACGCCCGGAGACTGTGGCGGCATGGCGACAGGATGAAAGTCATGACATCCGTTTTGATGAAGCATCTGGCGAAGACCGGCTTTTTGTGGCTGCACCCATTTTGGGAAATGAAGGCGTTAATGGCGTGGTGCAGCTTTCCGTTCCCATGAAGGACATTCAGAAACGGGTGGGGGCCATGTGGCTGACCTTGATCACCGCAGGCCTGGCGCTGACGGTTCTCTTCGTGCTAGCGTCCATCTTCCTGGGCAGACAGATCACACGCCCCCTACATCGGCTTGGCGCTGCGGCCCATCGTCTCGCCGATGGTGATTTTGGCACGCGATTGGAGATGGCGCGGGAGGATGAACTGGGCGTTCTGGCAGCCGCTTTCGATCACATGGCCGAGGAGATCAGCCAGTTGCTGGCCCGAGAACGAGCGTTCGTGGCCAACGCCTCGCATGAGCTGCGCAGTCCCGTCACCTCCATCCAACTCAGGGCTGAGTTGCTGGAAATGGTCGCGGCCGATGATGCGCGACGGGAGCGCTACATTCGTGAGATTCACCAGGAATCGGAAAATCTGGGGCGATTGCTCCAACAACTGCTGGACCTGGACCGGGCGCAATCCGCCAGCCATCCTGCCGATCCCATCGACATCGCTCCTTGTCTGCGCAAGGTATGCGATCTCATGCTGCCGTTGGCCGAACACGCTGGCCTCTCCATGACCGTGGATATTCCACCATCGCTTTCCGGCATTTCTCTTGATGCCAGGGATTGTGAGACCGTCTTCCGCAATCTGCTGGACAACGCCATCAAATATACGCCCGCTGGCGGTTCGGTGCAGGTGCAGGCCCGAGACGCCGCCAACGGCGTGGAAATCGTGGTGCGGGATACCGGCATGGGGATTCCCGCCCAGGACCTGCCATTTATTTTCGATCGTTTCTACCGGGTGGATAAGGCTCGGGATCGCACCGGCAGCGGTCTGGGCCTGGCCCTGGTAAAGGAAATCATCACTCAGGCTGGCGGCGAAATTCGGGCCGAATCGGATGAAGGTCAGGGCGCAATGGTGATTGTGCGTCTTTTACGTTCGTAAGATCGGGGGTTGGGCGAGGTGGGGAAGAGAGCGTTTTGCGCGGGGCTTGACATTCTTCCCGTATCCTTTTTGCTCATCCTGCGTTAATGAAGGGTGTTACCAGTGAAACGCCGCTCATGTTTCACTCATTTTTTGTTACCGGACAGGCTGCTATCAGAAACGCCTGTGTGGTTGCCTTTTTTCTCAACAGGAGGTGGTATCCCGCAGAAAGAGAGAACGCTTCACCAAAACACACATTTTGAAGGGAGAATCGATATGAATCTTGAAGAACCAACTCAAACACCCGCACACAGCTCCCCCAACTTTTTGCGCTGGCTTCTGTTTGGCGGTCTGGCGATCTTCGTTCTGGTGGGCAGTTTACTCTTTTGGCCCCAGAAAGACGCCGCGGTGGTGCAGGCCAAAAGCAACTACCTGACCGACTTCGTCAACACCTATCCCAACACCGCCGGAACCCAGCTCGATAGTTGCAGCACCTGTCATACCAGCGTGCCCAATCGCAATCCCTATGGGGACGATTACAAGTCCCATGGACACAACTTTCAGGCCATCGAATTGCTGGATTCGGATGGCGATGGCTACTCCAACATTGAGGAGATCAATGCACTGACCATGCCTGGCGATCCCAGCAGCCATCCCGGCGCCGCGCCCACCATCACGCCGGTGGCAACCGCCACCCCTCCGGGCGGTACGCCGCCTCCAGTTGGCGAGTATCAACTCATCGGCTGGAATGATCTGGGCATGCACTGCATGAACGAATCCTTCGCCAACCTGGCCATTCTGCCGCCTTACAACAACATGTGGGCGCAGCTCATCCGCACCGGTCCCGAGCCAGAGATCGTCACCAATAATGTGGTGATCGAGTACAGTTTTCAGAACAACACCACCAGTTCGGATAAAATCGATTTCTGGCAGTACGCCAATCAACTCTTCGGCGTGAACTTGCAGCCGGATGAGGGGCTGACCGGAGCCCGATTGACAGGAACCATGCAGGCGGACGGCGACCATTTCATCATCGAGGGCGTGCCTCTGACCCCTTACGAGGATAACTCGCCCCATGTCCAGCAGCCCTATCAGTTGGCGGATCTTGTAGCCAAGGACGCGACGACGGGCGAAGTGTTGGCCCGCACCACCTTTGTGGCGCCTGTTTCCACGGAGATGAACTGTGACGACTGTCATAGCGACGGCATGGAGGGCATCTCCACGGGCAATGTCGAGACCAACATCCTGTCATTGCATGACAAGGAGGAGGACACCAACCTCATGGCTCAGCGCCCTGTGCTCTGCGCCAACTGTCACGCCTCCAACGCGCTGGGCATGTCCGGCAATCCCGATCTGCCCAGCCTTTCCCATGCCATTCATAGCAAGCATGGCGGCGATGGGGATGGCGGCGATGGCGGGGATGATTGCGATGATGATGGCATCCCCAACGGCCTGGATCCCACTGACGGTTGCGATGATGACAGCGCTCCCACGCTTTCGATGGCGCCGGACAGCGCTGAATCGACCAGCGACGCCAAGGCCGAGTGCTATCAGTGCCATCCCGGCCCGCAGACCAAGTGCCTGCGCGGAACCATGGCCGCCGCGGGCATGACCTGTCAGGACTGCCACGGCAGCATCCAGGATGTTGCCAGCGAGAGCCGCGAGCCGTGGGTCGATTTGCCCACATGCGGAAGTTGTCATGGCGATCAGTACGCAGAGGAGCCGGGCAAGCTCTTCCGCCAATCCAAGGGACATGGCGGTTTGTACTGCGAGTCCTGTCATGGCAGCACGCACGCTATCCTTCCCAGCACCGAAGATCGGGATAACATTCAGGTGATCCGGCTGCAAGGTTACGCTGGCACGCTCCAGGAATGCAGCGTGTGTCATGGCGACAACGTGCCCGACGGGCCCGGACCACACGGGATGACCAATCCTCACCCCAATCCTACGGCCACGCCCACCTCGGCCGCTCCCACGCCCACTTCGCCGCCTCCCACGCCTACCACAGCGCCTACGGCGCAGCCCACCGCCACGGTTCAACCAACTCCCGATCCCACGGCCACGCCGCGGCCGGGCGCAGTGCAACTATGGTTGGAGCCATCGCACCAATCGGTGAGAGAAGGTGAAACCTTCAACCTGGACATGAAGTCGGATGGAGCCAGTGTGGCCGGGCATGAAGTCACTTTGCGCTTTGACCCTGCGATCCTCCAGGCCCAGTCCGCCATTCTGGGCGACTGGTTGCAAAACAGCGGACGCACGGCCGCGCCTCTGGGCCCGACCATCGATAATCGAGCGGGCGTCATTCGGTTCGGAGCCTACAGCTTCGGCAGCGGTCAGCCGCCCTCAGGCGAAAGCTGGCTGGCGCGATTTACTTTCCGGGCTGTGGACAAGGGCGAGTCCCGGGTGCGCTTCACGGATGTCATCCTCACCGATGCGGCGGGCCAGGCCTATGCCAATGTGCAGGCCCGAGACGCCCGCGTCACTGTGGAGGAGCTGGAAGGCGATCTCAACGGCGACTGCGTGGTGGATATCAGCGACATCATGATGGTGGTGTCGGCCTGGGGTCAGCAAAATGATCAGCCCGGCTGGAATCCTGCGCTGGATCTGGATGGCAACGGCGTCATTGACGTCAGCGATATTATGATCGTTGTCGGACATTGGGGCGAGACGTGCGGCGGGGCCACAGCCATGGAACGCGAGGACATCGCTCCCAGAGATGGTCGTGACAATGATGTTTTGGGCCTCGACCAGACGGCGCAGATGGGCTTCAGCCCCCGCAATGGCGTCGCATCCCTGGCAACGGGCGTGTATGAGGTGCAACTCACCGCAGCTCAGGTCACAGATCTGGCCAGTTTCGAGGCGGATGTCGCCTTCGACGCCAGCCGCTTGCAGTTGGAAGAAGTGATCTTCGGCAACTGGCTGGGTTCCACCGGCCGCCAAATCATCCCCCTAGGCCCGACCATTGACAACGCCACCGGCAGCGTCTCGCTGGGTGCGGTGAGTTTCGGCTCGCAACCGGGCGTCGATGGGGCTGGCATTCTCGCCACCCTGCGCTTCCGCGTCATCGCCCCTGGCGTCTCGCAACTTGACCTGGAGAATGCCAAGATGACGGATACACAGGGTTCGTCCCTGACGCTTTCTACAGAATCAGGGCGTGTGATCATCGGCAGTGACGCCATGGTTTATCTGCCCGTACTTCACTGACCACCCTTCAAACACACCAAAACACAACAGCCGCCTCCATTCCAGGGGCGGCTTGTTGTGTCAATGCTTTGCTGGCTCATGGCCCGCCCGGAACCAGGTCGAAGACGAAGGTCCCCACCCGGTTGGATTGGTCCGATTCCAGGCCTGCGCTCACCGCAGTGACCAGATAGGAGGCGTTGCGGCTGGCATCGGAAAGCACGCTGGCGTCGGGGTCGAGCCAGGCGGGGTCGGTCAGGCCCCTTCCACCGGCTCCAGCGCCATGATGGGGATATGACGCTCGATTTTATCCGATACACACACCCTCGACCAGATTATTGTTTTCGTTGGTTTCTTTGACGTTATCGAGGATATCAACCATAATTGTGAAACCACAATCGGGATTAAAGCAACCTTTTGGGATATCCACGTTTATACTCGATGTAGTGGTTTCACCGGCCTTTAGTGGGCCTGTTGCACCTTGCGCTCTTACCTTTTGCTTCTGTCCAGGCGCCATAGAGAATTCGACTTCCACCTCAGAAGAAGCCGCCTCGACATTCCCCTGATTCTTGACGTAAATTTGCAAGCTACCTGTTTGATCCCGTTGGCAAAATGTCGGATTTCCAGGCGCTTTTACAGGCACTAAATCGGGGCCGGTTGGGGGGGATCCTCCGTTTACGCATCCACTTAAGACGGCTATTGTGACTAAAATAAGAAAGGTCATTTTCTGTAATTGTTGACTCATGATGAACCTCCTTTTAGGCGATTTTAGAATTTGTGTTAGCGGTTGGGGTGAGGATATGGTCGTGCTTGTTTCCTTTTTACACGTGCTTGACGTCAAACGGCGATGGGCGATTCGTGCTGTGCGGCCTTTTGCATCTTCGCCGCCTGCTTTCTGGGGATGTCGGTTGGTCGCGCGGGTTTCTCTTCCACGCCCGCGGCCTGATTTAACGCCCGAAAATCCGCCTGGAACCCGGCGATGATGTCCTGGGGCGCGGGGATGACCGCGGCCGCGGTGTTCAGGGTCACGCTCACCTGGCCCGCATAGCTAAAAATGCTCATGCCGATGGCCAGGTCGCCGGGATGGGGCACGGCGAAGAGCGCCCGCTCGATGCGGCGGCCCGCCATAAAACGGGGCTGCGCCGGCCCGCGCACGTTGGTCATGGTGGCCGTGGCCTTGGTGCAGAAGAAACGGACGCCCGCTTTCTCCACCGCGCGGGGAACCAGCCCCAGCCCATTCAGCACGCCATACGACACCCAGGCCTCGGGCGTGCGCTTGATCGCGTCCATGCGCTGGTGCAGCAGGCGCAGCCGCTGGGCCGGATCGGCCACGTCCACGGGCAGGGTGAGGAAGACCAGGCCGAAGCGATTGCCCAGGCCCGACGCATCCGCGCCCCCGCGCAAATCCACCGGCACCAGGCTGCGCAGGCTCACCCGGTCGGGGTTCTCGCCCCGGGCCAGGAGATAGGCCCGAAAGCCGCCGCTCATGGCGCTGAGCAACACGTCGTTCACCGTGGCGGCCAGGGCCTTGCCCACGGCCTTGATGTCGGCCAGGGGGATGGGGTCGGACCAGGCCACGCGGTTGGCCGGGTCGGTGCGCCCGCGCAGGATGCTCTCCGGGTCGGGCGGGATGAAGAGCAGCTTGCCCAGGGCGCGCGTCGCCAGGACGCCCCAGCCCAGGGCGCGGCGAGGACGGCGGGCCAGATCGAGGCTGCGGCGGGCCAGGTCGGTCGCCAGGTCCGCCGCGCCGTACCCGGCCGCCACCCCGGCCAGGATGGGGCTTGCCAGGGGTTCGGGCGCGGGCTCCCGCCACACGGTCTCGGGCGAGGCGTCGGTCAGGGCCGCCAGCACCTGCATCATGGCGGAGCCGTCGGCCAGCGCGTGCTCGAAGCGCAACACCACGGCCCGACCGCCCGCTCCATCCCCCAGCAGATGCAGCGACCACAGGGGCCGGTCTGCGGGCAGGGGCTCGCTCATCAAGCCCTGGAAGGCCCGGCGCAGGGCTTCGGGATCATCGAGGTCGTCAAGGGTCAGGGCGTGGA
>Ga0256833_1002713_pt1 | contig 12305 bp, 9 predicted proteins | sample 356284metaG_FD_190535 | JGI IMG/M metagenome (GOLD analysis project Ga0256833, IMG submission 190535) | Hydrothermal vent microbial communities from Mid Atlantic Ridge, Atlantic Ocean - 356-284 | ecosystem: Environmental > Aquatic > Marine > Hydrothermal vents | place: Atlantic Ocean: Mid...
TTTAATATATGAATATGTTCTTGCGTCATCGCCGTTCCTGACACAGCAATTACATTTTCTATTTCAGCATCATTTGCAGCAATTACATCCATATTTCCTTCAACCACAACAACACAATCCTTCTGTTTAATAAATTGTTTTGCATGATTAAGACCATATAACACATTACTCTTGTGATACAAAAGAGTCTCCGGTGTATTTATATACTTTGCTTGATTATCATTATCTTCAGGAAGAACACGCGACGTAAAGCCAATCACTCGTCCCAACACATCACTAATTGGAAACATAATACGATTCCTAAATCTATCATAAAATTTCCCTCTATCATTTTTGATAATTATTCCCGTTTGCAATATTATTTCATTGTCAAAACCTTTTTCTACTAAAAAATCTCTAACGTGATTCCAACCATTGGGAGAATACCCCAAACGAAATTTTTTGATCATTTCATCACTAAAACCTCTGTCCCTTAAATAGGGTAAAACTTTTTTTATGCCATCACCATTCCATAATTGTTTTTCATAAAATTTAGTCGCAAGTTCTAGTATATTATATAAATTCTTTTTTTTATCTTGTGATTCTCTACTACTTCCAATAAATTCATTCTGTAATTCTACACCAGCTTTTTGTGCAAGAAGTATCAAAGCTTCTCGAAAATCTAAATTTTCAATTTCCATTACAAAACTAAACACATCTCCTCCAGCGCCACAACCAAAACAATGATAGAACTGCTTTTCTTCATTTACATTGAAAGACGGGGTTTTCTCTTGATGAAATGGACAACAAGCCTTAAAACTACTACCTGCCTTTGTTAATTTTACATATTCACCAACAATATCAACAATGTTTATTCGTGATTTTACTATTTCAACATCGGAATGCATAAAGATCCTAAAAATTTATAATAAAGTCCACTTTTATCTTATAATACACACAACTATACTCTTTTATTTCATTTGTACTTTCTCTTGTTTTAAAGATATAACTCTTCTTTGCCAATAATATATAAAAATATATGTTACTCCAAGAGCACCTACCATCATAAAGAGAGTGACTGCACCATTAAAAATACTCAATATCAATAAAGCACTCAGAAAAATAATGATTATTTTAAGTACTATTTCGATTATTTGTTTATTGCCCATACTTGTAATCTTATAAACTTATGGACATGTTACCCTTAATCTATTTGTCGGGGTACAGGGATTCGAACCCTGACTAAATCGTCCCAAACGACTCGTGCTAGCCATTACACTATACCCCGTTTTATTACTTATCCAGTACTGTTAACAAGTCTACTAATCAAAAAATAAAAATTTTTGCTCACATAAATATCATAATACTACATCTATCAGAAAAATCAAGTCCTCTTTTTTATACATACTTTCAACTACTTTTCTTCAATCAAACTAAACATGATATATTCGACATATCTAATTACTGTTCATATTCTTATTATCTATATCAAAAATTAATTTCCTCCACATCATCTTGTTTTGGTACTATCGTTTCTATATCATACTGTTGTGTGATTTTTTGTGCCAAGAATTGTGCTGACTGCACTTCTCCCATTGTTACAAACACCTTTCGTAGTGATTCGGAAGCATCACCCACAAATTTTATTAAATTATCACTATCTTTATGTCCAGAATATCCTTGAATAGATTTTATATTAGCTCGAATCCTTACCCACTTCCCATCGATATATACTTTACCCTTTTTCTTTTCTTGAATCTCACGGCCAAGCGTACCAAAAGCTTGATATCCAATAAATAGAATTATGTTTCTTTTGTTACCTAAAATCTTTTTTTCATGTAACCGTATTCTACCACCGTTTGACATACCCGAACTTGCTATAATAATTTTTGGACCTTTTTTCTTTTCGATTGACAATGATTCTGAAACATTCTCAACACTCACGAATTGAGGAAAATCAAATATATCATCTCCATTCGCAATTTCCTCTTTTACATTTTCATTAAATAATTTTTGATAACGACGAAAAATTGTTGTGACTCTCTGGGCCAATGGAGCATCAAAATATACTGGCATTTCTGGTATATATTTATGTTCTACTAATTTATTGATTTCATATAATAAAAGTTGGGCACGTTGGAGAGCAAATGTGGGAATCAAAAGTGTGCCTTTTTTCTTATAATTCTCACGAATAGCTTGTGCCAATTTTTCTGTTCTATTTCGTCTACCCTCATGATTTCTATCCCCATATACACTTTCCATCAAAAGGTACTGTACATTTGATATTTTCTCTGTATCTGGAAGTATTAATGCTGGTGAATTACCCAGGTCACCTGTAAAAATAATTCTATTATTATCACGCTCACACTCTACCATAGAACTACCCAAAATATGTCCAGCATCCAAAAATCTGACATGCACATCATCTCCTACAATAAATGGCATATGATAATTGATTGTACGCCACAATGAAAAAGATTGCGAAACATCACCACGATCATAAAGAGGTTTACATCCAATTTCATCTGCTTCATCAGTAAGAATTTTTAAAGCATCATCAAGCATCACACTAGAAATATCTTTTGTTGCTGGAGTGGAATAGATAATCCCTCTAAACCCATCTCTTACTAATTGTGGAATCTTTCCGATATGATCCGCATGAGCATGTGTCACAATAAGCACATCAATCTCCGCTGGATTATAATGAAATTTATTATTTTGTGTATAACACATTTGTCCACTATGTGTAAGACCACAATCAATTAAAATTTTTTTTCCTCCAGTATTAAATAAAAAATTAGCACCTGTGACACTGCCAGCTCCACCATAAAATGTAATCGTTGATTTTCTTTGCATAATTGTATTGTTGTTTGTTTGTATTTATAAGTATATCACAATTATTTAACCAAAAAAAGTGAATGATTTTACTCATTCACTTTAACTTTCATTTCACTTGTTGCAAATTGTTATTCTCGTCGCAGTCCTAACTTATCTAAAAACAATGCCATAGGACAATAACCAGTCAGGGCAAAACTCATAAATAAAAAACTTACAAATAACGCAAAATAAAGCCATTTTTCATTTATAAATATAGCAAGCAATATAGAACCAAAGATGAAAAAGCCTCCAATAAGATAAACCATACGTGGTATATGCCAATACCCAATACACAACCTATAATGTTTTTCTCCTGTGTGTGTTACTGGTTTTGTTGATGATTTTTTTTCACTCATATTATTTTTATTAAATAAATTACAACTAATCCTCATAGCTAATTACAGTATAACACATTATTTTTTCTTTTGTATATCATTCCAAATTTGTTTTTGTGTAGCATAATACATAATCGGAAAAATAATTAATGTTAAAAATGCTGAGAGTGATAATCCAAATACAATTGCCCATGCAAGTCCTTCCCACACTGGGTCAGAAATAATTGTAAGTGAACCAAATATTGTTGTCATAGATGTCAACATTATCGGCAAAAGACGAGTTTTGCCAGCTTTAACAATAGCCATTTCAATCTTATAACCACGATCTCTCAATCGATTTAGATATTCTAACAACATAATAGCATTATTCACAACAATACCTGAAAGTGCAATAGTTCCGATCATACTAGTTGCATTAAAATACACATTATTTGTCCATCCCAATATTGCAAATCCAGGCAATACACCAATAAACGAGAATGGAATCGTACCCATCATCAGTAAAGGAATAAGTAGTGAACGAAATCTTGCCACAAGTACAAAATAAATCATAACCATTGCAACAGCCATAGCTATGCCTAGATCACGAAATACCTCTAATGTTAGCTTCCATTCACCATCTAATAAAACTTCAGCTTGTTTATGTGTTTGAGTATTTTCATAAGTTATACCAAATAAATTCCAATGTACAATACTAGTATTTTCACCAAACGGTTTATATTCCTTTACTAAATACTTAAGAGTGTCAATCATTGCATAAATAACACTTCTATCTCCCATCTCAGCATATACATATTGTGTCTTTTGTCTTTCATCTGAATAAATGACTGGCAAACTATTAGTTTGTACATACTCAACAACGCTTGACAATGGTATATTTTGCCCAAATGCATTAGTTACATAAATATTATCCAAATCTTCCTTGCTATCATGATTATCTGCAGAAGTATGTACCATAATATATTCTTGTTGTGCTTTTCTAATATTTGAATTTTCTGTTTCATGATACATAGCAATCTTTTCTCCTGACATTAACGTTCGTAATGTCATAGCAATATTATACACACTAATTCCAGCTCTTGATGCCTCTTCTTTCTTAATGCGCAACAAATAATTGGCTGTAATTTCATTCAAAGTTGTATCAACATCAACAACTTCATTTATACTTGTAATATATTTTTCTAATTTCCTAGTTATTTGATCTGTATTTTGATCTGAAGTACCATGAATCTTTATTAGATAAGTAGATAATACCGGAGGACCTGGGGGATCTTCAATTAATTTTGTTTTTACATCTGGATATTGCTTTAATTCCTGTGCCAATGGTTCGCGTAAAGCTAACACAATTTGTTCTGAAGTTATGTTTCTGTGTTTATGATGTGTTAAATTAACTTTCAAAGTCGCTTGATTCTCATTACGTCTCCCATCTGACCCTTTAAAAAGCCCATTAAAATCTACAATTTGCGGAGTTCCTATATAACTTTGCATACTCACAACCTCTGGATTTTTCATTATAAATTGCTCAACTACATGAACAACCTCATTAGTCTTCTCTAATGATGCATATTGTGGTAAATCAATATATACATAAAATTGTTCTTTATCCGCTTTTGGCAACATTCTAAATTTCACAATTGTTAACATTGGTAAAGCCATTGATATAATTAGTAATCCAACAACAATACCCATTAATGTTCTCCTTCTGGCTTTACTATTTAATAAATGTATTAATGATTTTGCATAAATATTTTGCAATTTTGTAATAAAACGCAAAAAGATATTCGATTTTGATGTATTATTTTTATTTTGATTTTCTGGTATTTTTTTACTTTTACTCACAATGACATTAAGTAAAAATGGAATTATACTCAAAGCAATTACAAGTGATGAGATTAAAGTAATTGGCACAAAAAATGGAATTGGCCCCATATAAGGTCCCATCATACCAGTCACAAAAGCCATGGGAATAAAAGCTAATGTAACCGTGGTTGTACTCAATACCAAACCGGCCCCAACTTCATCGACTGCACGAGCAACGAGAGGTATTCTTTTTTCTAATGGATTTTCTTTAAATAATCTAAAGATATTTTCCACAACAACAATAGCAGCATCCACTAAAATACCTAATGACAAAATAAGTGCAAAAAGTGTAATCCTATTAATTGTCTGACCCGCTAAATTACCTACGCCAAAAACTGCCGCTAAAGTCAATGGAATTGAGATAAGCACAATCAAAGCACTTCTCCAACCTAAAAACAATAATAAAATAATTGCTACAATTATAATTGCTGCCACAAGATTCGTTGTAAGTGTCATAGTGGCTTCACGCGCAACTTGCCCTTCGTTCCGCACAATTTTTACCGACACATCTTTTGGTATAATATTTTTTTGTTTTAACTCTTGTATTTTTTGTTTAACTGCATCTGTAATATTTGTAGCATTTGTACCTTTTAATTTTGAAATTGCTATATAAGTTACATTTTTATCCTTATTATCTCTGACCCAAAAGCGACTGTGAGATTTTGTATCTGCATCTACATAACTAATATCTGCAATATCTGATAAATACACAACACTATCCCCCTCTTGATTTATAACAATATTTTTCAAATCCTCCACACCACGAATCATACCATCAACTGTTACATGATAATTGTTATTTTTTGCTTCAATATCACCAGCCAACACATACATATTATTACCCTTTATTGTATCAATCACACGACTTATGGTGAGATTATTTTGTGCAAGTCTAATAGGGTCTATATCAACACGTAATTCTTTTTGTGCTCCTCCAGTTACAAAAACAACTGAGGTGCCTTTTATCAATTTAAGTTTATCAGCAACATCATAAACCAAAGCACGTACTGATGCATTGGACAACGTATCACTGGTAAAAGCCAAGGACATAATAGGTACATCATCTGGATCAATAGCTATTATTTTTGGATTATTTACACCAAGTGGTTTATCATCCATATTACTTTGCAATTTTTGCATGAGCGTAACTTTTGCGTCTTCCACATTTTCACCAATATAAAATTGAACAATAACTACACTAGCACCACCATCAAAAGATTGTGACATGACTTTATCTACTGTTGCTATTTCTTTCACTCTATCTTCCATTTTACGTGTAACAAGTTGATACACTTCTTCACTTGTCGCACCTGGAAATTCTGTAACTATCTGAAAAGCTGGTGCTGTAATCTCTGGATTATACTGTTTTGGCATCATTACAAAAGATAACCCACCCCAAAAGAAAATTCCTATAAATGTTAACACACCAAGCTCTTTATGTTGTATAAAAAAAGTAGCCACTTTACCAAAAAAACCAAACTTATACCCTTGTTGTTTAATTTGTTTCATATATTTTATTCTGTTATCTCCACAAAATCATTATCATCTAAATATTGTTGACCCTCAATAACTATATTATCTCCAATATTTAAACCACCTTCAATCACAACTTTATCTCCAAAATCTTGTCTAATTCTTACCAATTGTTTGTGAATCTTATTATCAACTACAATAAACACAAAAGAATCATGATATTCTTGAACAAGTGCATTTCTTGGAATGACAGCTTCATCAGCAACTTTTTTTTCTGGCAATAATACACTTACATATTCGCCCAAAACTAAGGATTCACTTTTTGTTATAGACACTTTCACAATACCTTTGCGTGTATGAGTATCTATCATAGGACTAATTGCAGAAATTTTAGCTTTTATCTTTTTATCATTATCTGTGATCACCTCGACCTCTTGACCAACAGATAAATTATCTAATTCTAAAGCTGGAACTGAAATTTCAACTTCTTGACCAGCATTGCCCACAAGCAAAAACATAGAAATTTGTGGAGAGACTAAAGACCCAACTTCTACATTTGACTGTGCTAATACTCCTGAAAAAGGAGCCCTTAATTGTGTATTACTTGCCATAGTTTGAGTGGCGATTAATTGACTCTTAGCTACCTCTTTTTGACCTTTTGCCATTTCGACTTGTAAATCACGTCCTTTTTTCGCAACACTGACAGCCTTTTTTGCCATTTCATAATTTGCCTTTGCTTGAATAATAGCTTGTTGATTACCACTTTGCTTAGCAACTTCATAAGCACTTTGTGCTAAATTTCTACCCTTTTTTGCCTGAGAGACTTGCTTATCAAAATATTTTTTGGTTTTTTCTGTTGATTCTTTAGCTGACTTATATCCAGTTTGAGCAACATTTGTTTGTGCCCATAATTCACTACCATCAATAGTAGCCAAAAGTTGACCTTTATAAACAGTTTCTCCAATTTCTTTATATATTTTTGTGACACGTCCCTGTGCTTTTGGAGCAAGATGTACTTCCGTTGCACCTTTTACAATCCCTCTATATGCAATTGTATTTCTATAACCATCCTGAACACTCACAACTTTTACGTTTTTCACTTGTTTCTTATTTTGTTCTTTAGCATGTGCTTGTGTTTTAATAGATCTATTTATGATGACACCACCAAAAATAATTACGCATGCAATGATGAAAATAATATTCCTTTTACTCATATACTTTTATACTTAATATAATTACTTACTTCTTTTGTGCAATTTGTACAATACGCATAATTTCCTCCTTCATATTTTTTAACTCTTCCTTTGAAACATTTTTTTTATTTACACTGTTAATATAAAAATCTAAATGATTCTCAAGCATAGCAATATTTGCAGATTTTAATAATCCAATTACTGATAAATTTTGTTGAATAACGTCAAAACATTTATTTTCCACTTCTGCTTCATCTTTACCCAACAGGTATATTATTTTGTCCAAACTAGTACGAGCTTTCCTAAGTCCTATAATTATTTTTTTCTTTTGTTTGTCTTTTTTTTGCATAATATATTTAAAATTATTGATACCTACACCACAGGTATAGGATATAGTACCATGATGATTTTGTCAAATATAAAAACTTGGTTAAAGATAAATCTTCAATCAAGTCCTCTAATAAACCACAAACTAGACTATATTTATTTCCAATAATGATCTGCTTTTTTTGTTGCTTCTTCTGTTGGAATTTGTGTTATTTTACTTCTAGCTATTACTTCTTGTTCTATAACATCCCTATCTCGCCCATATTTAAGTCGTGATAATTCCTTAATTGGCTCTATAAATTCAGTACTGCCCTCCGTTGGAAATGGTGCTGCTATATTAAACGGCGTTGTCGATTTACCATTTAAAAGTAACCGTCCAAAATAATTATAATTATCCACATTAATAAGATCTTTTGCTGTAAATACTGGTTCAAATTGTTTCTGCAAAAATTCTGCATCTTCTGGACCAACACGATACGATGCAAGTGAACCTACATTACCAAAAACAGCTTTTGATATATCTTCAGATAATTGCCCTATAAATTGATGTGCTAAAATTAATCCCAATCTGTATTTTCGTGCCTCTGACAAAATTTGTGCAATAGAATCTGTTGTCACATTTTGAAATTCATCAATATACATATAGAAATCCTTACGTTCATCTTCTGGCATATCAACTCTTCCAAGTGCTGCCATTAACAATTTACCCACAATAATCATACCGAGTAAATGACTATTAGTTTCACCAATTTTACCTTTTGACAGATTGATGAGTAAAATTTTCTGAGTATCCATAATTTCACGAAAATCTAACGTACTTTTCTGCTGCGAAATAATAGGACGCATCATATCATTTGATAAAAATGGTGTCAATTTTGAAGTAATATACGGGACCATATTAGCCAACGCCGCCTCACCACCAGCTTTCTCTGCTTCTTCCAACCAGAAAGTTTTTACTATATCATTCTTGCATTTATTCAATTTCATTTTACGAAAATCTTCATCAGCTAGTACTTTTGGTATTTCCATTAATGTTGATCCTGTCTCAACATCATCCATGATAAGAAGCATGGCATTCCTCATGTATTGTTCAAACATAGGTCCACCAGTAGCCTTCAAATCGTAAAGAGCATCAAAGATATTAATAATTTCATTCACAACAAATGTTTTTTCTTCTGGTTTGCTTTCATCATATTCAAGCATATTAAGTCCAAAGGGACGCTCCGTATCAGATGGATCAAAATAAACAACATCTTCTGCTCGTTCTTTTGGGATTGCTGTCATAATATGTTCGATTGCTTCACCATGTGGATCAATATAACACATACCATTTCCATTTAGTACATCTTGCTTTGCCATTTCTTCTAGGATTGTCGATTTACCAGTACCAGTTTGACCTATTACATACATATGTCGTCGTCTATCATTATCTGAAAGAAAAATTTTCGTCTCAATACCTCGATAATTATTTGTACCAATATACACACCTGCTTTTGGCACATCCGTCGGTGGTGGTGCACTACCAGACTTAAGCCATTTGATTTTTGGCGTTTCAGTTGTGGAAATTGGAAAATGAAAAATACTTGCAATTTCTTCAACGCCTAACAATATTGAGTAATCTTCATTAAAAGCACGAAAGATATAATTAAAAGCTTGTTTCTTGGATTTTGTGCCCACGTGTTGTACCACAAAATGATTTACTCCAGGATTTTCGAATTGCGAAAAAGCATTTTCCATATGTGCCAAAATTTCTTCTGCTCGCTCTTGCGTGCCTGCTGATGCTATTAATCTAATATTTGTTTTAAAGCCTGTCTTCACTGTTTTTGTTTCGATTGATTTCACCAACTCCTGTTCTTCTGGTGTTAATTGAATAACTTTTTCACTTTGTGGCTGTTCTGGTGATTTCGGCCCTAGCCCTTTCCCAACTTCTTTCATTGCCCCATGTATAAATCCACCTTGTGCATCTTTTAATTGTTTTCCCTGTTGCATTTCATGTGCAATTTTTTTGCCCTTAGAACGCCACGATCTACCAGAATCTTGTAATACAATCTGAATACTGGCTCCTTCACCTTTTTCAGCAAGCTTACTGAATGCATTTGTGATTTCGTTAAGTGGATCATTATCCATCACTTCATAAGTTTTAATAGGCAGGGCTCCTGTTTTTGATAATTTAACAATACCCACAGCACTATAAGACCCTGGTGAAAAAATTGTATAATCCTCTATTTTTTCAATCATCGAATCCGGAAAATAACTATGAATTTGCTTTTCCAATGAGGAACGAAATTTACTGGGCACACTTACATAAAAAAATATTTCTTCATCATTTGCTGGATTTGCAATTTCAAGTGTAATTGTAGGTTTTCCATAAAGTATTGTCTTCCATAATAATTTGCGATCTCTTAACTGAGCAAAAGATGCAAGTAATTGTTCCATAGCACCAATCTCTTCTTTCCATAATTCTGGATTTTGAGCATTCTGTTCACTGTCATATTGTTTAGTAACACGTATCATTTCTAAATTCTCATTCATTGATCTCTCCACAAGTCCTTTATAACCGAAAATACTTTTTATAACCAAAAGAACACCAGCAATTAAACTAATCGTCGCAAATAACAAAATTAAAATGATAAATACTGTACTAATTTCCATAATTTTTGTTTTTGATAATGTGTTACAATAAACTATTTATGATTATCTATCACTTACATCATACTTCACATTATTTTTCGATAAGCCCATTTGATATAAGTGCCTCATGTAATTCATCTGCGAGTAATCTGTCATGCAATTGATCTAATACATAATAATCTTCTGCTTTTTGTGCTACTTTTACTGCATGTACAACCCCTTTTGTCATGGCAAGATCAATAAGACGTGTAATTTGTGATTCACGATCTGTTTGTTGATGTAAACTACTTGCATCTTGCATAATAGTATCATCATTATTATTGTGTTGCGATTTTACTTTTGCAAGAATATCTTGATATGCACTATCTTTTTCTGCTACATTTCGTTCAGATACATTTTCTACAGTTTTTTCTGTATTAAATTCAATTTTACCCTCTGTTTCCTCTATATCAAACCTCTTTTCCAAACTTATATTTTCTGGAATTTGTGTTTCTTGTGAATTTAATGTTGAATCTGTCATAACTTTTAGTATTTATAGAACACTTTATTGTTTAATTAGTTTGTGTAAGATGCTTTTTTAAGTCTTCCACAGCCTCTACTACTATAGCATCATAATCCGTCAATTTTTCTTGAAGAAATTCATCTATATCATTCGGATTAATATTTTCAACATTTTCCATCATCTCTTCAAAAGTCTCACGATCAGACTCAGAGAGTTTTGCATAAGCCTCAACTAAAACTCTTTTAATGACAGATTCGGTCATACGTTCAATTAATTTTTGTTGTTTTTCATCCTCTAATTCATCAAAACCAAACTCCTTTGCAATTGTTTGTTGAATACTAGTTACATTTTGTTTCATTTGTTTTTCTTCAGTCATATTTTTATTTTAATAATATTATTAATTTACTTTGGTAATTTTGCTGATGGAAAAATATCTTCTACCTTACCCTCTTTTACAGCTTTAGCGAATATACGTGTAAAATAATTCCCTACAGTAACTCCTGGACGTGCTTTAGCACTTTTACCTAAAACCTCAACTGCTCTACTTTGTAAACCACGTAGAGCTTCAGCTTGTGATGACACATTGTTTTCAGTTAAAAGCGCACTAATATTTATTGGTGCTATATTTCTAAGCGTATCTGCCAAAGTGCCACCATCCAACATTTCTTGCATTTGTCCAGCAACTACAGACTTAAATTCTACATTATTCATAAGTTCTTTCACAACATCAATCTCTGACATATTAGAAAATTTATTTTCTATAGCCTCACTAGAATGTTCTACAACATCAGCATTTGTTTCCATCGATTCTATCTCATTATTCACTTCATTATCCGCAAGCATCTTTGCATCCATATCATCTCCTCCATCCAAAATATCCACCTTACCTGTTTCTGGTACTATTCGCGGACCACCCTCAAAATCAACATTAAGTTTTATGTCTGCTGGATTTGATAAATCTAATTTGAGTTCTGTCCCAGGTTGAACCATGTCCAAATCAATCCCTTGATGTGTTTTAGCAAATTCTTCTGCAAGTCCATGTGCTCTAGCACCAGCCCATTTTGATACATCACCACCCCATCTCGGATCGTCTGAATTCCAGCCCATTCCGCCTTCAGTTAATTTATC
>Ga0256833_1002714_pt1 | contig 12304 bp, 11 predicted proteins | sample 356284metaG_FD_190535 | JGI IMG/M metagenome (GOLD analysis project Ga0256833, IMG submission 190535) | Hydrothermal vent microbial communities from Mid Atlantic Ridge, Atlantic Ocean - 356-284 | ecosystem: Environmental > Aquatic > Marine > Hydrothermal vents | place: Atlantic Ocean: Mid...
CCACTTGCGCTTTTGTGCTGGACAAAACCGCCCTTCCTTCGTTATAATGTGCGCCACGGGAAAGAGACAGACCGAGAAACAAGCCCGGCGTGGGACCAAGTAGCCGTGAAGCCCTGCACAGCGAGCCGTCGGTCGGTGCGAGGCGGCCAGGGAAGCGGTGAAATCCACCCCACCGGCGTGACATCGCCAGGGCATCCCCGCAGGAGCGGCAGCGTTGTCGCTGTAAGGGGTATCGGGTTGCGCCCGTTACAGCGCCCAGAGGCAGCCCGCCCGGCTGCAAAAGCAGGTGGCACCACGAGCGCCCCCCTCGTCCTGCACGCGGGGGGCGCTTTGCCGTTGCTTCTGCTCCCCTTTTTCAGGAGGCCTGAGATGTTGGACATTCGTCTGTTTCGCGAACAACCCGATCTCGTCCGCACGGCGCTGAAAAAACGCCAAACGTCCACCGCCGTGGTCGACCAAATTCTGGCGCTGGATGCAGCCCGTCGCGCCCTCCTTCAGAAAAGCGAGGCGCTGAAAGCGGAGCGCAATCGTGTTTCCAAGGAAATTGGCCGCACCAAGGACCCTGACGAGCGCCAACGCAAAATCGAGGCCATGCGGCAGGTGCGGGAAGAAATCGCCGCCCTGGACGAGATGCTGCGGGAAAAAGAAGCGCAATTGCACCACTTGCTGGCTACGGTGCCCAACCTCCCCGACCCCGCCGTGCCAGAGGGGCGCGACGAAAGCGAAAACGTCGTGCTGCGGCAGGTAGGTGAAATTCCCCAGATGGATTTTCAGCCCCTCCCCCACTGGGAACTCGGCCCCCGTCTGGGCATCATGGATTTCGAGCGAGGCGTCAAACTCAGCGGCAGCCGCTTCTACATCCTCAAGGGCGCTGGCGCCCAACTGGAACGCGCCCTGATCGCCTGGATGCTCGATCTGCACCGCCGCCAGGGCTACACCGAGATCTACCCCCCCTTCATGGTCAAAGAAGCCGTAGTTTTCGCCTCTGGGCAACTGCCCAAATTCCGCGACAACCTCTACCACGACGCAGAAGAGGATTTCTGGTGGGTGCCCACCGCTGAAGTGCCGCTGACCGGGATGCACATGGACGAAATCTTCGACGAAAGCGACCTGCCGCGCTATTACACCGCTTATACTCCCTGTTTTCGCCGCGAAAAGATGAGCGCCGGGCGTGATGTGCGCGGTATCAAGCGCGGCCACCAGTTCGACAAGGTGGAAATGTACATCTACACCCTGCCCGACCGCTCGCAAGACGCGCTCCAGAAAATGCTGGCCGACGCCGAACAAACGCTGGCCGAACTCGGCCTGACGTATCGCGTGGTACAGCTGTGCACCGGCGACCTCGGCTTTGCGGCGCGCATCACCTACGACCTGGAAGTCTGGGCGCCCGGCAGCGGCGAATGGTTGGAAGTCTCGTCGGTGTCCAACGTCGGTGATTTTCAAGCCCGCCGCGCCAACATCCGTTACCGCCCGGCAGGCGGCGGCAAACCCCGCTTCCCGCACACCCTCAACGGCTCCGGGCTGGGATTGCCGCGCACCATGATCGCGGTGCTGGAAAACTACCAACAGCCCGACGGCAGCGTGGTGGTGCCTGAGGTGCTACGGCCTTACATGGGCGGCATGGAGGTCATCCGCCCTCAGGAGGCGTAGGCCTGGTGAATTGGCTGCATCTTTCCCTCAAAATTGCCACGCTGGTGGTGATGCTGGTGGGTTTGTTGGGGCTGGTCGTCCCGATCTTTCCCGGCATCGTAGTCATCTGGTTGGCCGCACTGGGCTATGGGCTGGCGGCAGGCTTTGGCACCACGGGCACATGGGTTTTCGCCGTGCTGACCTTGCTGATGCTGGCGGGCGTCACGGTGGACAACGTCCTGACGGCTCGCGGCGCGCATCAGGGTGGAGCGAAATGGTACAGCATTGCAGCGGCGCTCGTCGCCGGGGTGGCGGGGACGTACTTCTTCCCTCCCCTCGGCGGCTTGATCGCTGCGCCGCTGGTGCTTTTTGGCGCCGAGTATCTACGTCAGCGCAATGCTCACACGGCCTGGAAAGCCACGCGTGGCTACCTTTGGGGCTGCGGTTGGGCTTTCATAGTGCGTTTTGGGCTGGGCGTAGTGATGATTGGCCTATGGGCGCTCTTTTGGGCGTGGTAAGATTGTCAGAAGTCTTTTGGAAGAGAGGAAAAACACGATGGCACAAATCACCCTCAATCTCTACGGCAAACTGCGCAAAGTTCATCCCGTAGACGAAGTGGTCGGCACCAAAGGCATCCTCAGGGTACCCATCGAACCCAACGAAACCCTGGAGTCGGTGCTCGACCGCGTCGGCATTGGCATCGACGAACTGTACACTATCTTCCTCAACGGTCAACTGCTGACGACCCACAACAAAATGGCCGAACACTTGGGTTACCAGCAATATTGCGAAGAGTGCCACAACTGGAACCTGTGCGTCAAACTGCAGGATGGCGACCGGGTGGCGCTGTTTGGCCTGGATATGGCAACGCTGGTAATCTGAAACTTCACCTGCACACGTTCCCTTCAGGCCGGTGCACCATGCTGCTTCTCGTCGTACTCCTGGGATTGGGTTACGGCTTTCTCAATGGTTTTCACGACAGCGCCAACATTGCCGCGCCGTTGATTTCCACGCGGGCGCTGCGGCCACGCACTGCCCTGTTGTGGGTGGCGGTGGGTGAATTTGCCGGGCCGTTGATTTTCGGCTCCGCGGTGGCCAAAACCATCGGCGCCGACATGCTGGAAAGCCATGCCATCACCCCCACTATCCTGGCCGCGGCACTCGCCGGTGCGATCGTCTGGGACATCGTGACCTGGTGGTTTGGCATTCCTTCCTCGTCCTCTCACGCTTTAGTGGGAGGGCTACTGGGCTCGGCCATTGTCGCCAGCGGTTGGGGTGTCATCAAATGGGGAGGCTTGGATCGCGTGCTCATCGCCCTCTTCATCTCGCCGTTTTTGGGTTTCATTGCTGGTTACCTGATCACCAAATTCAACTTTGCCGCTTTCCGCAATGCCCCTCCCCGCATTCAAGAGGTTTTCCGCCGCGGGCAACTCTTCACCGCCATTGGCCTGGCGATGAGCCACGGGGCTAACGATTCCCAAAAGACGATGGGCGTGGTCACGCTGGCGCTGGTGGTGAGCGGCCATCTCAGCCATTTTCAGGTGCCTTTCTGGGTAGTGTTGCTGGCCGCCTCGGCGCTGGCGCTGGGCTCCGGCGTGGGCGGTTGGCGGTTGATCCTTACCCTGGGCGGGCGGGTATTCCGTATCCGCCCGGTGCATGGCTTCAGTTCCCAGGTGGGCAGCGCGGCGGTGATCGCGGGGGCATCGTTGTTGGGGGGACCGGTCAGCACCACCCACGTGATGACCTCTTCGCTGATGGGTTCCGGCGCAGCCGAACGGTTCAACAAAGTGCGGTGGCAGATTGCGGGCGATATGGTCTATGCCTGGCTGCTCACCATCCCCATCAGCGGCGCGGTGGCCGCCGGGGTGTACTTCCTCTTCCACGCCCTGGGAGCGTAAACATGCCGACTTATCTGCTGCATTACAGCAGCGAAATTGGCCTCAAAGGCCACAACCGCCGCGACTTCATCAACCAACTGCGGCGCAACATTCGCCGCCAACATCCCCAGGCCACGGTAGAGCACCTGATGGGGCGGCTGGTGGCGCGCAGTCCCCAGGAGGAGGACTTTGGCGATGTCTTCGGCATCGCCTGGTGGGCCAAGGCCGAGGCGCTTCCTGCTGATATGGAGGCCATCCAAGCGGCTGCGGTGGCCGAAGCGCAACGCCAGGCTGCGCCCGGCAAGACATTTGCCATCCGCGCCCGTCGCGCCGACAAACGTTTCCCCCTCAACTCCCAAGACATCGGGCGCGAGGTGGGGGCTGCCGTGGCCGAGGCCACCGGTATGGGCGTCGACTTGACCACGCCGGACGTGGAAGTGTTCGTCGAAATCGCCCCCGGCACGGCCTTTGTGTTTGCCAAGCGGCATCCTGGCGCCAATGGCTTTCCCGTGGGTGTGACGCGCAAAGTGGTGGGGCTGTTTTCCGGTGGCATCGATTCGGTGCTGGCGGCTTATCTGATGGCGCGGCGCGGCGCGCCTGTCTCGCTGGTGCATTTTCACGTCTTCGAGCAAGCCGAAGAAGCCCATCGCCAGAAAGTGGGGCAACTGGCGTCCCGGCTAGGGCGTTTCATTCCCGCCCTGAAAGTGCATTATCTCCCCTACCGCCCCTACCACCGCAGGATGGCCGACCTGCCCCGTAAGTACCTGCCTTACCGCGTGGTGGTCTTCCGTCGTTTCATCGCCCGCACCGCCGCGGCAATCGCCCGGCAAGAGCACGCGGCGGCCATCTTCAGCGGCGATAGCCTGGGGCAAGTGGCCTCGCAAACCATGGAGAACCTTCTGGCCGTCAACGCCGCCCTGGAAGGTTTCCCCATCTTTCGCCCCTTGCTGGCCTGGACGAAGCAGGAGATCATCGATTGGGGTGAAAGCCTTGGCTTTTACGACCTGGCCAAACAGCCCTATCGCGACGGCTGCGCCCTTCTGGCGCGTAAACCGGCTACCCGTGCCAACCCGGAGCGCATCGCCGAGATGGAATCTTTGCTCGACATTCCTGCCTTGCTGGAAGAAACCCTGGCTGCCGACGAAATCCGGCATTACGGAGCGTGAGACCGTGAAACGCTGGCATCTCGCGCTGGGTGTCGCGGTAAGCGCCTTCTTTCTTTACCTGGCGCTCAAGGGGCTGCAACTGAGCGCGTTTTGGGCTGCGCTGCGCCACGCCAATTACTGGTGGCTGCTGCCGGGGATTGCGGTGTACTTTGCAGCGGTGGTGGTGCGCGCCTGGCGGTGGCACTACCTGGTGCGCCCGCTCAAGCCGGTGCCCATCGCCACCATGTTTCGCCTGGTGGCCATCGGCTATATGGGCAACAATGTCTACCCCGCCCGCGCAGGCGAGGTGCTGCGCGCGGCCTTGCTCAAACGCCATGAGGGTGTGCCTATCTCGGCTTCGCTGAGCACGATTCTGGTCGAACGGGTGTACGACGGCGTGGTGATGCTGGCCTTCGTGTTCCTCAACCTGCCGGAACTGGCGCGGCTGACGGCGCACTCGGGCTTCGTGGGCAGCATCCAAAACCTGGCCATCGGCGGCGCGGCGGCCTTTTTGGGCGCGTTGGCAGCCTTTTTACTCGCTGCCATGTTCCCGCAAAGGGCAGAAGGCGTGCTGGCGTGGAGCGTGCGTTGGCTGCCGCAGCGCTTCCGCAGCCCCACTTTGAACATTGGCCAAAAATTCCTTTCCGGCCTCGAAGCCCTGCGCTCACCGCGCGAAGCGCTGATGGTGTTCTTTACCTCCCTGGTCATCTGGTTGCTGGAAACCGGCAAATACTGGTTCGTGATGCACGCTTTCCCTTTTCGGGTGAGTTTCTTTGCCCTGATGCTGATGAACGGTGTGGTCAACCTGGCCACGACGCTACCTTCGGCACCCGGCTACGTGGGCACGTTCGACACGCCCGGCATCGCGGTGCTCACGGCTTACGGCGTGAAAAAGAGCCTGGCTGCAGGTTACACCATTGTGTTGCACGTCGCCCTTTGGCTGCCAATCACCCTGCTGGGCGCTTATTACCTGGCGCGCGAAGGCATCCAACCGGCTGACCTCAATGCCGGAGGCGAGACCGAGCGCCTCCCCCAACGGTAATCACCATCCCTCTCTTCGGAGCGCACCGTGTTCGAACTCACTTTCTTGGGCACTTCAGCCTCAGCCCCTTCCGTCCAACGGGGGCTTTCAGCGCACGTTGTCCAGCACAATGAGTACCGCTTTTTGCTGGATTGCGGCGAAGGCACCCAGCGGCAGATCCTGCGGGCCGGCATCGGGTTCAAGCGCCTCAACCGTATTTTGATCACGCACGGTCATCTCGACCACATTTTGGGGCTGGCAGGGTTGCTCTCCACTTTCATGCGCTGGGAGGCCATCGAGCGGCTGGAGATCTACGCCGGGCGCTGGGCTTTGGAGCGCATCCGTATTTTGCTTTACGATGTGGTGCTGGGCGGCCGTCGCCCCCCAATGGATTTGGCGCTCATCCCCATTAGAGAGGGTGAAATTTTTGCCGCCAAAGACATTACCATCGAGGCGTTTCCGGTTTGGCATCGCGGAGCGGATAGCTACGGTTATGTATTTGCCGAAAAAAGCCGCCGTCCTTTTCTGCCTGCAAAGGCCGAGGCGTTGGGCGTGCCTGCGGGGCCGGTGCGCAGCGAGTTGGTGGCGGGGAAGGCGGTCACGCTTCCCGACGGGCGAGTGGTGCAGCCTGATGATGTGCTGGGGCCGCCGCGCCGGGGCGCGCGTTATGTCCACATTGGCGACGTCGGACGGACAGACGAACTGGTGGACGTCTGTCGAGAGGCCGACGCGCTGGTGGTGGAAGCCACCTATTTGGAAGAAGATGCCGAAATGGCGCGCAAATTTGGCCATCTCACCGCCCGACAGGCCGCCGAACTGGCTGCCGAGGCTGAGGTGAGGCACCTCATCCTCACCCACCTTTCCCGTCGCTATCGTGAACGGGATGTGCTGGAAGAGGCCCGTCAGGTCTTCCCTCAGGTAAGCGTTGCGCGCGACTTCGACCTTTTCGTCATCAAACGGGACGCGGTCTCACTGGAACGCCCACCGCGCCGCTACTGAACCGCGCTTTGACAAAGTCAAAAAGGGCGCGCCTTATCGGCGTGCCCTTTTTGTTTGGTGTTACTGGAGCGTGCGCGGGTCATGGCGTTGCCGTCGGCGTGAGCGGCATCGCGCGCGGTTGAGCCACCAGGAACCAACGGTTGATGGTGCGGAACCGGTCGCTGAGGTCGAATATCGGCCCCAAACGGATGCCGCCTACTTGAGCATCCACCGCATAGGTGTATACGGGGTAGAACAACGGCAGCGCAGGCAACTCTTTCTCGAACAGCACCTGGAAGTTGTAGTACAGTTTCTGGCGGCGGATGATATCGGGGGTAATGCGCGCCTGTTCAAGGTACTCGCTGGCGCGACGGTTGTCCCACATGCTGTAGTTTTGGCCGTTGGCCTTCTGGCTTTGGTGCCAAAAAGGGTAAGGGTCTGGGTCGGGAGAACGGCTCAGGTCCAGGTCCACCAAGGCAGCCTCATAAGTGCGCGGCTCCAGGTAGTCGGTCAGGAGTTTTTCATAAGGCACGGCCTTCAGCGTCACCTGCACGCCTAACACTGCCCAATCATCCCGAATAGCCTCGGCCAGGCGGGTGTGAGTGGGGTCATTGGGGTGAACCAGGGTGAAGGCCAACGCCTGCCCATCCTTTTCGCGCACCTCGCCTCCCCCTGCGGGGATGATGAACTTGGCCTTTTTGAGCAAGGCTTTGGCCTGATCGGGGTCGTAAGGCACCGGTTGGAGTTTGTCGTAATAGGCCCATGTGCCGGGGAAGATCGGCCCGGTCGCCTCGAAAGCCTGGCCGTCCAAAATGCGGTCGATCATCCAGCGGCGGTTCAAGCCCAAATAGAGCGCCCGGCGGACGGTTTTGTCTTGCAGGAAAGGCACCTCGTTGTTGCCCAGATTGAACAGGATCATGGTCATGCGGGGCAAACGGGTGGTGTAAAAGTCGAGATGGGGCTCACGTAATGCCTGGATGAGGATATCGGGGGTGATTTGCTGGATGCCTAAAACCTCACCGTCGCGGTAGGCCTGTAACGCATCCTGGGCGCTGGCGTAGTAACGGAATACCACGCGGTCGATGTAAGGACGCCCACCAAAATAATCGTCGAATGCCCGCAAAGAGACGCCGCTAATCCGCGTGCCATCCAGTACCAGGTGGTCAAAGCGGTATGGCCCACAGCCTACAGGCTGCAGGTTCTGCGGGGCGTTGACGATTTGCTCCGGCGGGATGTTGCCCCAAATGTGCTTGGGCAGGATGCCAAAGGTGAGGTAATCGAGAAAAGGCGCGAAGGCTTCGGGCAGGTGAATTTGGAAAGTGTGGTCGTCGAATTTTTTGACGGTGATTGCCTTCCACAAGGCCCGCACGTCGGCGGGTAAGGGAACAGCGTCGTTGCGCATCAAATCGATGGTGAAAATGACGTCGTCCGTGGTCAACGGCTCGCCGTCGTGCCATTTGAGGTTGGGACGGAGGGCAAAGTTGTAAGTGGCACCGTCTTTGGATATCCCCCAGGACTCGGCTGCGCCTGCCTGCGGCAAACCGGTGGCGTCGAATTGCACAAGGCTGCAATATAGCAGGCGGTCGACATCGCGGTCGGGTTGGTTCCCATAGTCTAAAAGAGGATTGAGGCGGCTCAACGTGCCAATGAGCGCCTCGGTGTAAACCCCACCGCGCTTGGGCGCCGGCGCAACGATCCCCCCTTGCGGGATGGTGGCCGGTTTTTGTTCCAAAAGCAAAAAGCCCACCGCAATCGCTGCCATCAATGCCAACAGTAGTTGCCAGCGAAAGCGGTGGAAAAAGCTACGTTGAATTGTCATGGATCGCCAGCGCTACCCTGCGCTCCTGGTAACTAACACGACGGCCAGTGTCAAAGCGAAGAACAACACGCTGAGCAGGATGGTCAATTGGAACAAGGTCTTTTCCAAGCCCCGGCGCGCAGTAAAGACCGCGCCCATATCGGAACCGGTTAGGCCACCTAAACCAGCACCTTTGCTTTGCAACACCACGACCGCGATTAGGGCAATCGAGGTTATAATCAGAGCGATGTCGAGATAAGTTTCCAAGGTTGCCTCCTCAGGTGCAAAATTTCAGCCACCCGGCTGATTATACCTTTCCCCAAAGGAATCGTCAAACGCCATGTCCCCCACTTACACCGAAGCCGTCATTGCGCTCCACGTGCACACCCATTTTTCAGACGGCAGCGGCACCCACGCCGACATCGCCCGCGCAGCCCTGGCCGCTGGCCTGGATGCCGTCATCGTCACCGACCACAACGTCTGGGTGGATGGTATCGAGCGCTATTACCGCCAAAATGGCCGGCGCGTGCTGCTGTTGTGCGGCGAAGAGGTACACGATACGACCCGCGAACCGCAGAAAAACCACACCCTGGTCATAGGAGCCAGGCGCGAGATGGCGCCCTATGCCTCTGAGCCGCAACGCCTGTTCGATGCCGTCAGAAAAGCGGGTGGGATGGCTTTCATCGCGCATCCGGTAGATCCTGCTGCTCCGCTGGTCGGCGAACCGGATATTTCATGGGTAGAGTGGGACGCCAAAGGTTACAGCGGTCTGGAGATTTGGAACGCGCTTAGCGAATTCAAAGGCCATCTCAAAACACCACTTCATGTGCTGTTTTACAGCCTGTTTTTTCACCAGGTTGCCGTTGCCCCTTATCCTGAGGCATTGCAGCGGTGGGATGCGCTGTTGGCTAAGGGGCAGCGCGTGGTTGCCGTGGGGGGAGCAGATGCCCACGCCCTGATTCGGCGTAGAGGCCCGCTGCGCATTGTGCTGTTCCCCTATGAAAAGCATTTTCGCGCCATCACGACCCACTTGTTGCTGCGCGAACCGCTCGATGGCCGACTGGAGCACGATCGGGGGGTGATTTACGAGGCCTTGGAGGCAGGCAGGGCTTTTGTGGGTTACGATCTGCCAGCACCCACACATGGCTTTCGCTTTACGGCCTCCGGCGAGGATGGAGAAGCGGTGATGGGGGAAACGCTGTCGCTCTCGAGCGGTGTGACGCTGAAAATTCGGTTGCCGCGCAAGGCAGAATGTCGCTTGATACGCCACGGCGAAGTTGTGCAGCGCTGGGCGGGGCGCGATGTGTGCACGGCAACCGTGACCCACCCAGGCGCGTACCGGGTGGAGGTATATCTTTCCGCATGGGGACGGCGACGCGGTTGGATCTTCAGCAACCCCATTTACTTGACAGGGTCCCCCCTTTAAAACCACCATCGCCCGCCTTGGAGCAGGCGAGCGATGGGCGAGAGCGTTGCCACGCGACAGAGACTCAATTCAATTGAGCCCGCATCCGCTTGGAAAGCAGCGCCTCCAGTTCCTTCACCCGTTTCTTAGCCGCCGTGCGAGCCTTGCCAGTGGTAGTTTCCATTTCAGCCCGCGCCCGCTTAAGGGCCTCCAGCAGGGCCATCTCCATCGGTGTGGGGATGTAGTCTTCCGGCTCACTGTGGCCATTGCCGCCATTGCTGCCTTTCCGTCCCTTTGCCTTTTTGGCGGGTTTGTTGATCTCCTTCATGATTTCTTCCGGCTTGGGCTCCAGCGCCTTCATGCTCAGTTTGATCTGGCGCTTGCGGCGGTTTACGGCGATCACTTTGGCCTCCACCTCGTCGCCTTCCTGCACCAGATCTCGTGGCGAGCGAATGAAACCGTGGGTCATCTCGCTGATGTGTACCAGCCCAGGCACCTCTGCCCCAATGTTGACGAAAACGCCGTATTTCTCAATGCGTTCCACCTTGCCTTTGACCACCATCCCGGCTTTGATCTCCCGCCACTCCAAGTCGAGGGGCTTGATCATGGTGAGTTCGACGATGCCTTTAGGCGTAATACGGCGCACCCATACTTCGACCTCGTCCCCCACTTTGACCACGTCTTCCACCTTCTTGACCGGTTTCTCGCTCAGCTGAGAGATATGAACCACCGCGGGCTTGGCAACACCAATATCCACGATGGCGCCGGCTGTGGTCGTTTTGAGCACTTTCCCTACGAAGTGCATTTTGCGCTTGATCTCCGTCCCATCAGGGGCGACGACAACTTGAGCACTCATGGCAACACTCCTTTGGTTCAATATCGCGAAAAAACATGCCGCTCACGCGCTCCGTGTTCGGCAACTGTCGATTATACCGCAATGCCGGTTAAGTGCCTACGAAAGAAGTAAAACTGAAACACAATCGCAACGCAAAGACTTTTTTCGGCAGGATGTCGTTTGCCGCTTTGACGAGACCACATCCTCATGTTTGGTGGATTATAATTTCACCATCCTGAAATTCCCACTTCTGCCTTGGAGATGCCCATGTCCCACGACTTCCTCTTTCGCGGCACGTTGAAAGACCTGGACCCCGCCCTGTACGAACTCACCCAAATCGAGGCCGAACGGCAGGTGCGGCGGTTGATCCTCATCCCCAGCGAGAGCCAGGCGCCCTTGGCCGTGCGCGAGGCGATGGCCTCGGCCTTCCAGAACATCTACGCCGAGGGCTATCCCCCGGAACACTGGCGCTGGCTGAGCGAGGAGCAGATTTTGGATTACAAAACCCGCCTGCCCGAATACCGGCGGCTGGCCGACCCGCGCTACTACAAGGGCGTGGAGTACGCTGACATCGTGGAATCCTTAGCCCGGCGGCGCTGCGCCGAGGCCTTTGCCGCCAACGGGGTGAGCGCCGATGACCTCTTTGTCAACGTCCAGCCCCTTTCGGGCGCACCGGCCAACAACGCGGTCTATCACGCCCTGATCAAGCCAGGCGACACGATCCTTTCCATGGATTTGGTCTATGGCGGACACCTCTCCCACGGCTCACGCGCCAACCGCACCGGCAAACTTTACAACCCGGTGCACTACACCATCAACCCCGAAACCGAGCGCCTGGATTACGACCAGATCGAAGCCTTAGCCTTGGAACACAAGCCCAAAATCATCGTCGCAGGCTATTCTTCCTACCCCTGGGCGGTGGATTGGGCCAAATTCCGCGCCATCGCCGACAAAGTGGGCGCGTATCTGATGGCCGACATCGCCCATGTGGCCGGGCTGGTGGTGGGCGGCGCGTATCCCTCACCCGTGGGCTATGCCCATGTGATTTCGTTCACCACCCACAAGACCTTAGGCGGGCCGCGCGGGGCGGTCATCCTGACCACCAACCCGGTCATCGCGCGCAAGATTGACCGCGCCGTGTTCCCCGGCGAGCAGGGCGGCCCCCATGTGAACGTCTTCGCCGCCTTAGCCCTGCTGTTCAAACTGGCGCAGACCGAGCAATTCAGCCAGTATGCCCACCAGGTAGTGAAGAACTGCGCGGCTTTCACCGAGCGGCTGAGCGAACGGGGTTTCCGCATCCCCTACGGCGGCACGGATACCCACCTGATGAACCTGGACTGCAAGAGCGTGCGCGGCCCCGACGGCACCACGCTTTCCGGCGACCTGGCGGCCCGCATTTTGGACGTCGCGGGCATCGTGGTCAACCGCAACACCATCCCCGGCGACAAGGGGGCCAAGAACCCCTCCGGCATCCGCATGGGCACGCCGTGGCTCACCCAGCGCGGCTTCGACGAGGCCATGAGCCGCGGCCTGGCCGACGCCATCGCCGACCTGCTCTGGGCGGTGACGCCCTACACCGTGGACGGCAAGCAGCGCGCCAAGGTGGACTACGACGC